>Ga0155848_1061_pt1 | contig 42176 bp, 42 predicted proteins | sample RifCSPlowO2_01_FD_107502 | JGI IMG/M metagenome (GOLD analysis project Ga0155848, IMG submission 107502) | Candidatus Muproteobacteria bacterium RIFCSPLOWO2_01_FULL_60_18
TTCACATGCAAAAACGGCTGGACCAGCAGATAGGACAGCCACGACATTTTATAGGTGACCACCATCGGTTTTTTGAGCAGCGCGGCTTCGAGAGTGGCCGTGCCGGAGGCCAGCAGCACAATGTCCGCGGCCGCCATGGCGTCGCGCGACTGATTGGCGACAATGGTCACGGGCAGGAACCACGCGCCCTGCCGGAACAAGGCCTGCTCGAAAATAGCCCTGGTCTCGGGGCTCACAAACGGGGCGACAAAATGAATGTTCGAATGGCGCTTGTGCAGCCACAACGCCGTTTTCACAAACAGGTCAGCGTGGCGTTTAAGTTCGCTGCGGCGGCTCCCGGGTAACAGGGCGACCACGACGCCCCTGGCGGGCAGATGCAGCGCGCGGCGCATGGCGGCCGAGCCGGAACGATCGTCGATCTGATCGGCCAGAGGATGGCCCACGAAAGTAACCGGCACGTGATGCTTGCGATAATAGCTGGCCTCGAACGGAAACAAGGTCAGCATATGGTCGACGGCGCGCCGGATTTTCCGGATGCGGTAACCGCGCCAGGCCCACACCGTGGGGCTGACATAGTGCATCGTCGGAATACCGGCGGCCTTCAGTTTTTCTTCCAGGCCGAGATTGAAATCAGGGACATCGATGCCGATAAACAGATCCGGAGGGCTGGACAGAAACTGATCGGCAAGCTTGTTGCGTATGCCGATAATTTCCGGGTATTTGTCGACACCCTCGAACCCGATGACGGAAAGCCGGTCCATGGGGAAAAGACTGAGGCAGCCCAGCGCCTGCATTTGCGGTCCACCGATACCTTCGAAGGAAACAACCGGGAGCCGTTTCTTGATCTCGCGTAGCAGCCCGGCGCCCAGCAGATCGCCGGACGCTTCCCCGGCCACGATGCCGACCCTGATGGCGGATTTTCCCGTCACGGATTAACGGATGACGCCGCGTTCCGAGCTTTTGATGAAATCGGCAAGATGGCGTACTTCGGCGCACTCTTTGCCGATCGCCTCGATCTGCGCCAGGGCTTCATTCAAGCGGAGGCCGGACTTGTAGAGGATTTTGTAGGCACGTCGCAGTGACTCGATGGCAGACTCGGAAAATTGCCGGCGCTTGAGTCCGCGCAAATTCAGCCCGTGCGGCACCGCGGTATTTCCGGCCACGAGCAGATAGGGCGGGATGTCCTTGAACGTCACGGTGCTGATGCCGGTCATGGTGTGCGCGCCCACGCGGCAAAATTGATGGACCATCGTGAACCCGCCGAAAATGACATAATCCTCGACAATGGCGTGTCCCGCCAGACTGGTGCCATTGGCGAAAATCGTGCGATGGCCGACACGGCAGTCGTGAGCGACATGGCAATAAGCCATGATGAAATTATCGTCGCCCAGCCGCGTTACCCCGCCTCCCGCAGCCGTTCCACGATTGAACGTGCAGTACTCCCGAATGATATTGCGGTCGCCAATTTCAAGCCGGGTGGGCTCGCCCTGGTAGCCCAGATGCTGTGGCGCTTCGCCGAGGGATGAGAACTGATAAATCCTGTTGTTTTTTCCAATGCGCGTTGGCCCGTTGATGACAACGTGCGGGCCGATCCAGGTCGCGTCGTCGATCTCAACGCCCGGTCCGATGACGCTGAATGCCCCAATCCGGACGTTTTTCCCGATCTGGGCGCCCGGGTCAACAATGGCCTGGGGATGGATCACTCAGGCTTCCTTGTAGGTGCACATCAAATCGGCGCTGCAGCACAATTCCTCGCCGACATGGGCGCTGCTCTCAAAAAGCCAGATGCCCTTCATCTGACGCTTGAGCCGTGCCTGGATCACCAGTTGATCGCCCGGTTCCACCGGCCGCTTGAAGCGCGCCTTGTCAATGCCGACAAAGTAATAAACGGAATTTTTACTGGGCAACGAGCCCATAATCTTGAATGAAAGAATGGCGCAGGCCTGCGCCATGGCCTCGATCATCAGCACACCCGGCATCACCGGGCGATTAGGAAAGTGCCCCTGGAAAAAAGGCTCGTTCATGGTTACGTTTTTGATGGCCGTCAACGACCCGTTCTCGGTGTAATCCAGGACGCGATCGATCAACAGAAACGGATAACGGTGAGGCAGATATTTGAGAACTTCATGGATATCCAGCGAGTTCAATTTTCATGCTCCTCGGAATGCTGTTGCAGTTTTTCTTCCAGCCTGGTCAGTCTTCGCGCCATCTCGTCGAGATGATGCAGCCTGGCCGCATTGCGGCGCCACTTCTCCGCCGGCTCGGCCTTGAGGCTCGATGAATAGGCTCCCGCCTGTTTTATCGAGCTCGTCACCAGGGATCCCGCGGTAATATGCACGTCATCGGCAATTTCCAGATGCCCGGTAATGCCCGCCTGCCCGCCTATGGTGCAGCGCCGGCCGATCTTCGTGCTGCCCGCGATCCCCACACAGGCCGCGATGGCGGTGTTATCGCCGATGCACACGTTATGGGCGATTTGTATCTGGTTATCCAATTTCACGCCGTTGCCAATGACTGTGTCATTCAAGGCGCCCCGGTCGATGGTTGTGTTTGCTCCTACCTCCACATTATTCCCTATAACCACGCGTCCGAGTTGTGGCACCTTCTGCCATTGTTCTCCGTCCCTGGCGTAACCAAAACCGTCGCTTCCAATCACCGCGCCGGGATGAAACAGGCAGCCTTCACCCATCACGCATCGATCACCAATCGCCACGTGTCCGACCAGCCTGGTGCGCGCGCCAACAGTCACTTTATTGCCAATGAGACATCCGGGCCCGATGTACACATCATCCCCGATCTCGGCACCGCTCTCAACCACGGAATGCGGCCCGATCCAGGCCGTTGCCGCGACGCGCGCCGTCGGGCTGACGACCGCCGTGGCATGCGCGCCCGGCTTGAACACCGGCAGTGGATGCAACAGCAACGCGACCCGCGCGAAGCACAGATGGGGATCGTCGACGATTAATGCAGAACCGGCGAAGCCGGAGGCATCGGATTCGGTCAGAATGACCGCGCCGGCCGCGGTGCTCGCAAGTTTCGGCAGATATTTTTTGTCGCTCAGGTAGGCAATGTCGTTCGGACCGGCGCTCTCCAGCGACGCCACGCGCTCGATGATGCGATCAGGATTTCCCCGCACCCTGCCCTGGAAGCGCCGCGCCAGCTCTGCGAGAGTGACGGCCATCGTGCGTTATTTCTTCCCCAGTTTTTTCAGGATTTTTTCGGTGATGTCCGCCTTGGGACCGGCGTAAACAGCGCTCTCCAGGATGAGGTCGTAATTTTCCAGTTTGGCGATCTCCGCGATCGTCTTTTGCACGATCTTCTGAAGCGCGGCCAGTTCCTCGTTGCGCCTCAGGTTGTAATCCTCGCGGAATTCCTGCGTGGCGCGGCGCAGGTCGCGCTTTAATGAAACAATTTCGAATTCCTTGGAGCGATGCTCGGTATCCTTCAACACCAGCGCATTCTTCTCCAACTCCTGTTCCAGTTGTTTGAGCTTGTTCTGCATCTCGACAATCTGCTTGTCGCGCGGCGCGAATTCCGCCTCGAGTTTCTTGAGCGCGGCCTCTCCCTGCGGGGCTTCCTCGATAACCTTGACCGCGTTGACGTATCCGATCTTGAGCTCCGCCGACAGGGCCGAAACCGGCATGGCGCCTGCGCCAAGCACGCACACAACTGTCCTGAATACGATGGTTCTGATGCGCAAAACAACCTCCTGATAGTTATCGCAGCGGCACACCCAGCGTGAACTGGAACGATTCGATTCGATCGCCCGGTTTATCGTTCAGGGGGATCGCGTAGCTGAAGCTGAGCGGTCCGACGGGCGAGAACCAATTAAACGCCAAACCGGCTGAATAGCGCAACTGGCCGAGATCGAGCTTTTCACCCGGACCGTACACCATGCCCCCGTCGGTGAAAAGGCTGAGCCGCATGGACTTGTTGTCTGTCGACGAGCCGGGCAGCGGAAACAGCAATTCCGCGTTCACCAGCACCCGCTGGTCGCCACCGATGGGGTCGTTCGGCGGCAGGGTGTCCCGCGGGCCCAGCGAGCGCGAACTGAAGCCTCGCACCGTGCTGCTGCCGCCGGCGTAGAAATTCTTGTAAAACGGCAACGCATCCGTATCGCCATAGCCATTGCCGTAACCGAGCTCTCCCTTCATTTTGAACGTAAAGGTCTTGCTGAGCGGCCAGTAGCGGCCGGCAAGGTAAGTCAGCTTGTAGTATTCGATGTCGGTGCCAGGAATCGATATTTCGGCAGTAAAGCGTTGCAAGGTTCCCGAGGTTGGCAAAAGCAGACTGTCGAGGGTGTCATGCGACCAGCCGAGCGTGATCTTCGGGACGGTGTTCGAGGAACCATGCTGGGCAACAAAATCCTGGGCGACCTGGGCGCTGCTGGTGTTGGTGTGCAGATCAATTATTTCCACGTCGGCGCCTATGTCCACCCTATTGTCTTCGCTCAAGGGTATCCCGAAAAACACGCCCACCCCCCGGGTGTCCGCCGAATACGCCGCGGTATTCGCACGGCTGGCATCGACGGTGCTTGAAAAAATATTGAAACCACGACTCACACCGTCCTTGGTGTAATAGGGATTGACATAACGAATATTGAAATTGGTGACAGAGGCCGAGTTGTCGAAACTGAAACCCAGTTCCTTACCAGTACCGAACAGATTGCTTTGGGTAACGCTGGCGTTCAAGAGCAGGCCGTCGGTGTCCGAATAACCCACGCCCAACATAAGATTGCCCGTGGGACGTTCCTTGACGTTGACGTTGACATCCACCTGATCCGCCACCCCGGGCACCGTGGGCGTTTCCACGTTCACGTCCTCGAAAAAACCGAGACGCTGAAGGCGCACGCGCGAACGCTGGATCTTCGCGGCGTTGTACCACCCGCCCTCGAGCTGGCGCATCTCGCGGCGCAACACTTCGTCACGCGTGGCGACATTGCCGGCAAAGTTGACACGCCGCACATAAATACGACGGCCGGGATCGACAAAAAAGGTGAAGAACACCTCCGACTTGTCCTTGTCCACCTCGGGGATGGCGTTGACATTGGCGAAGGCATAACCGTCGTTGGCAAGGCGGTCGGACATTTTCTTGGTGGTTTCCGTGACCTCCTTGCGCGAAAAAACACTGCCCGGCTTGATGCTAATCAGGCTGTTCAGTTCGGTCTCGGGGACCACGAAGGTTCCGGCCAGTTTGTAGCCGGTTACGGTGTATTTTTTGCCTTCCGTGAAATTGATCGTGATATAAATCTTCTCCTTGTCCGGCGTTATGGATACCTGGGTGGAGTCGCTGTTGAATTCGAGGAATCCCTGGTCCTGATAGAAATTGCGCAGCCGTTCCAGATCGCCGGCCAGTTTCTGTTTGGAGTATTTGTCGCGGCTGGAAAAAAGGGCATACCACGGTTTGGGGCCGAGAGTGAAAAGTTCCAGCAGTTTCTTGTCGGGGAAGATCTGGTTACCCACGAGGTTGATCTCACGGATGCGCGCCACCTTGCCTTCCGCCACCTCGATATTGATGTCCACGCGGTTGCGTTCAAGCGGCGTCACCGTCGGCAGAATGCTGACCGCATAATAACCGCGGCTGAAATACTGCTGTCGCAGTTCCTGTTCCACCCGGTCCAGCAGCGACTTGTTGAACACGCGGCCTTCGGCCAGTCCCACTTCCTTCAGGCCCTTTTTCAGGTCTTCTTCCGACATTTCCTTGGCGCCGGCAATCTTGATGCCGGCAATGGAGGGCCGCTCCACCACGTTCACAATCAGGACGTCCCGGTCCCGCTCCAGATGCACGTCCCGGAAAAACCCCGTCTTGAACAGGGCGCGCACGGCGTCCTGGGATTTCTTTTCGGTCAGCGTGTCGCCAATCTTGACCGGAAGATAATTGAACACGGTGCCCGCTGAAATGCGCTGCAATCCTTCCACGCGAATGTCCTTGATGACAAAGGACTCCATCGCCTGGCTGGCGGACATGCAAAGAACACCGAGGAGAAATGCCGCGAAAAATCGTTTCATTCGTCAGGATTTGTTATGGATTCGGGCAAGCGGCAATCGTTCAGAGGAAAATCCGGGTCAAATCATTATAGAAGGCCAGCACCATCAGGCCGACGAGCAGGGCCACCCCGATCTGCTGACCCCACACCAGCACGCTTTCGGGAAGCGGACTGCCCTTCACGGCCTCGATAATGTAATACATTAAGTGTCCGCCATCGAGTACCGGAATGGGCAACAGATTCAACACTCCCAGGCTGATGCTGATGACCGCCAGGAACAGCACAAACTGCCCGGCGCCAACCTTGGCGGAATAACCGGCATACTGCGCGATGGTGATCGGCCCGCTGATGTTGCGTGTCGACACTTCGAGCTTCAACATCCGGTAGAGCATCTCCAGCGTAAGCGCTGACATCCTCCAGGTGTTGCCGATCCCTTCCATCAATGCCGATGTAAGGCCGAAACGGACCTTGACCCGCATGTCATCGGGTATTTCGCTGAATTGAGGACGGATATTGATGCGCCCGATCGTCTCGCTCCCCTGCTCGACGGCATCGGGCGTGACATCGAAATCATGTCGCTTCCCATCGCGCTCCACAACAATGTGGATGGAATTGCCCGGGTTATTGCTGACCAGCGTGACCAGCTCCTCCCAGGTTTGCACGGGTTGGGAATTGACTTCCACCAGACGATCGCCCACCTCCATTCCCGCGCGCATGGCGGGTCCCGCTTCGATCGCGCCAATAACCGGCAGCGCCTCCGGAAAATATCCGATCAGGCCGATGCCGCGCTCAACCAGCGAGGAATTCACATCCTGGACGGGGAAGTTCGAGAGATCCAGCTCGAGCCGCTTCATCCGGCCCTGGGTGTCGCGCACTTCAAACATCATCCGTGCACGATCCAGCGCCCGCTGAAACACATACAGGCGTCGATGGTCCCAGCTCTGCACCTCTTTCCCGTCAATGCTGATAATTGTGTCTCCGGCCTGGAACCCGGCCTGCTGCGCGATCGAACCTTCGACAACCTTGCCGACCACCGGCTGGATACCGTCCACACCGATCATGTAAATCGCCCAATAGGCCAGAATGGCGAAAAGGAAATTGAACAAGGGGCCCGCGACCACGATGGCCATGCGCTTCCAGACATGCTGGCGGTTGAATGCCCGATGCACCTCCGCTGCCGGCACATTGCCCTCGGTCTCATCCAGCATTTTCACGTAACCACCCAGCGGAAACGTTCCGATGGCCAGCTCCATGTTGTCTTTCCCCACGTGGCGCGACCACAACGGTTTTCCGAAGCCAACGGAAAAACGCAGCACCTTGACCCCCAGACGCCGGGCCACCCAGAAATGGCCGAATTCGTGCACCGTGATCAGGATGCCCAGGGCCACCACAAAAGCGCCGGCATAATAAAGTAAGTCCATCATGAAACACCTTGCCCTACGCGCGGTTCCCGCGCCGCGATAAAACTGCTCGCCACATCGCGGGCGCGCAAGTCACTCGACAACACGGCATCGAGTTGAACATCCCGACTGGCCGGCAGGCTCGAAAGCGTATGCTCGATCACGCGCGGGATATCGGTAAATCCGATGCGCCGGTCCAGGAAGGCCTGCACCGCCACTTCATTGGCCGCATTCAGAATGGCCGGCATGGTGCCGCCACCGCGCGCCGCTTCATACGCCAGCCGCAGGCACGGAAAACGTTCCATATCCGGCGGGCTGAAATCCAGGCGCGCCACCTCGAGCAGGTTGAGGCTTTTCACGCCGGATTCAATCCGGTCCGGCCAGGCCAGGGCATGTGCGATCGGCGTGCGCATATCCGGATTTCCCAGTTGCGCCAGCACCGAACCATCGACGTACTCGACCAGCGAATGAATCACGCTCTGGGGATGTATGACGATCTCCACCTGATCGGGTGTCACACCAAACAGCCAGCCGGCCTCGATCAGTTCAAGTCCCTTGTTCATCAAGGTCGCGGAGTCCACGGAAATCTTCCGGCCCATGACCCAGTTGGGATGGGCACAGGCCTGTTCCGGTGTCACCGCGGCCAGCGATTCGGGCGTCGCCGCGCGAAAAGGTCCGCCCGAGCAGGTCAGAAAAATGCGTCGCACGGCCGCCGCCGGGCTGCCGGCGCGGAAACCGTCCGGCATGCACTGGAAAATGGCGTTGTGTTCGCTGTCTACCGGCAGCAGCTCGGCGCCACAGCGTTGTGCTTCCTCGATGAAGACATGGCCGGACATCACCAGCGGTTCCTTGTTCGCCAGAAGCACGCGCTTCCCTGCCCGTACGGCAGTAAGTGTAGGCAGCAGACCGGCAGCGCCGACGATGGCCGCGACAACGATGTGCGCTTGTGTGTGCGTCGCCACCGCGTTCAGGCCGTCCACGCCGGACAGCACGTCGATATCGAGTCCAGCCTGCTGTACTTTTTCCTTCAATTGGGCGGCGGCGCGCGGGTCGAGCATGACCGCCTTCAGCGGGAGAAAACGCCGGCACTGTTCGAAAAGACGGTCGACCTGCGTGTTGGCGGTCAGCGCCACGATGCGATATTTCCCGGAATGACGCGCGAGCACATCGAGCGTATTGATCCCGATGGAGCCGGTGGATCCCAGAATGGTTACACCGCGGATCCCGCGATCAGGCCGTTCCCTGGAGGAATTTTTATCCGTGATGGTCATGTGTCAATACTTCAACAGAAGAATCGCGCCCAGCGCGAAGACCGGCGCCGCGGCGGTCAGGGCATCTATACGGTCCAATACGCCGCCGTGACCCGGGAGCAGCTTGCCGCTGTCCTTGACGCCGGCAATACGCTTGAGCTTGCTTTCCGTCAGGTCGCCGACCACCGAAAACAATGCCGTCAAGGCCGCCAATCCCGTCCACAGCGCCAGCAGCGTTCCCTCGAATTTCCAGATCATTGTCCCACAAAGCCAGGCCAGCAGCACGACGCCCAGCACCCCGCCGGCAACGCCTTCCACCGTCTTGCCCGGACTGATATGCGGGGCAAGTTTGGTTCGGCCCATAACCGAGCCGGCAAAATAGGCGGCGCTGTCCGCCACCCACACGAGCACAAACAGAAACAGCAGTGTCCGTGGTCTTTCGTCGTCCGCTGCCAGAAGATAAACCGATGCAATCCACAGGGGAACGAGAATCAGAAAGCCGCCGACAACCCTGCCGGGCAGCGTCGTGAACATTCCCTTGTTTGCATCGGGCCGGCTGATGAGCTCGACCAGCGCCCACAGCCACCACAACACAGCCGCGGCCAGGAGTGCGACGATCAGGTCGCGCTGAAGCGGTATGGCATTCAGTCCCAGCGCACCGAACAGCAGAAGGCAGGCCACGTAAGCGGCCTTGGCCGGGAATCGTCGCAGGCCGGACAATCCGGCCCACTCCCATGCCGCCGCGGCGATGAAAACACCGAACAGCAAGGCAATCCACGGGAGGGAAAGATAGAACAGCGCCGCCACCAGCAGCGGGACGAGAACAATGGCTGTCAGGATGCGCTGTTTAAGCATGGCGCGCGGCTTCGATCTGATCACCGGTCAGACCGAAACGGCGCTGGCGTCCGGCATACGAGGCAAGTGCCTGCTCGAATTGCGCACGATCGAAATCCGGCCACAGGACCGGCGTGAAATACATCTCGGTGTAGGCAAGTTGCCACAACAGGAAATTGCTGACGCGCTGCTCTCCTCCGGTGCGGATGAAAAGATCCGGCTCCGGCGCGCCGGCCAGACTGAGAAAAGGTTCGATGCTTGCTTCCGTGATTGCCGCAGGATCGATTTCGCCGATCTTGGCGCGACGGGCCAGCTGTGCGCAAGCCTGCGCGATATCCCAGCGCCCGCCGTAATTGGCGGCGATGGTAAGTGTGAGCGCCTGGTTTTCCCGCGTCAGTGTTTCCGCCCGCCGGATGCGCGAGGTGATTTTCTCGCCAAAGCGCGCGCTATCGCCGATGACGCGGAAACGGACATTATTCTTGTGCAGCTTCTTGATCTCGTTTCCCAGTGCGCTCAGAAACAGATCCATGAGCAGCTGGACTTCCTGCGGTGGCCGACGCCAGTTTTCACTGCTGAAGGCATAGAGCGTGAGGTGCTTGATTCCCTTTTCAATGCAGCCTGACACCATATCGCGCACGCGCTCCACGCCCTTGCGGTGGCCGGCGATGCGGGGCAACCCGTGGCCCTTGGCCCAGCGGCCGTTGCCGTCCATGATGACGGCCACGTGGCACGGGATGTCGGATCGCGCCGCCAGCAGCGCCGCTGGATCGTTATGGCCGGTTTTATCCATACGTAAAATCACTTCCTAAAAAATCTTTTCTCACCGCAAAGTCGCAGAGGACGCAAAGAAAAGCATGATTTTTTATTGAGAAAATCCTTTGCGCTCTTTGCGCCTTTGCGGTGGAACCCATCGTTATACCTGCATGATGTCCTTTTCCTTGGCCGCCACCAGCTTGTCGATCTCACCGATGAAACGATCCGTGAATTTCTGCACCGCCTCTTCCGCGCGCTTGTCATCGTCCTCGGTGATGAGCTTTTTCTTCAGGGCATCCTTCAGGTGCTGGTTCGAGTCACGGCGCACATTGCGGATCGCCACCTTGGCGTTCTCGCCTTCGGCACGCGCGTGCTTGGAGAGTTCCTTGCGGCGTTCCTCGGTCAACGCCGGCAGCGGCACGCGGATAACGCCGCCCGTCGACATGGGGTTCAGTCCGAGATCGGACTCACGGATTGCCTTTTCGATCGCCGCGGCCTGGGTCTTGTCGTAAGGCGTCACCGTCAGGGTTCGGGCATCCGCGGCCGAGACGTTGGCCACCTGGTTCAGCGGCGTCTGGTTGCCATAGTAATCGACGCGCACGTTTTCGAGCAGGCCGGGATGGGCCCGGCCGGTGCGGATCTTTCCCAGATCGTTTTTCAGCGTCTCCACCGACTTCGCCATGCGCGTCTCCGCGTCTTTCTTGATGCTCTCAACCGGTTGCGTCAAGGCTAGCCTCCTTTTACGAGTGTGCCGACATTTTCTCCCCGGCAAACACGCATCAGGTTGCCGGCCTTATGAATGCTGAATACGCGCACGTGCATGTTCTGGTCGCGGCACAGGGCGATCGAGGCGGCGTCCATCACGCCCAGCCGCTGGTCCAGGACTTCATCATAGCTGATGGTTTCGAAACGCCTGGCGTCGGCGTGCTTCACCGGATCGCGGTCGTACACGCCGTCCACCTTGGTGGCCTTGAGCACCACGTCGGCGCCGATTTCCATGCCGCGCAGCGTCGCCGCGGTGTCGGTGGTGAAGAATGGATTGCCGGTGCCGGCCGCGAAGATCACCACGCGCCCCTGCTCGAGATGCCGTATCGCGCGGCGGCGGATGTAGGGCTCCACCACCTGGTCGACCCGCAGGGCCGACTGCACGCGCACGGGAACATCCAGCTTCTCCAGCGCGTCCTGCATGGCCAGTGAATTGATCACGGTGGCGAGCATGCCCATGTAATCGGCCGAGGCCCGGTCCATGCCCTGGGCCGAGGGGGCGATGCCACGAAAAATATTGCCGCCACCGATCACGATGGCGAGCTGGATGCCGGTGGCGACAACCGCTTTGATCTCGGAGGCGACGCGCGCCAGCACTTCGCGATTGATCCCGTAGGCGTCGGAACCCATCAGCGCCTCGCCGGAGAGCTTGAGAAGCACGCGGCGGTAAGCAGGAACCCCGGAGGCGCTCATCGGAAGCTAATCTCCGTTAGGAAGCTCTGATTTATTAGTTTTTGCCGCAGAGTCGCAAAGACGCAAAGATTTTTGTGTTTATTTTTTCGAGCTTTTCTTTGCGCCTTCGCGTCTTTGCGGCAAGTGGTCATAATTAATCAAACCGTACTTTAGACACTCTTAACCGTCGCCATCACTTCGGCGGCGAAATTGTCCGACCGTTTCTCCAGGCCTTCGCCGACTTCATAGCGGATGAAGCCTTTCACGACCGTCCCTTTGGACTTGAGCAGTTTTTCGACCGTGGTGTCCGGGTCCTTCACGAAGGGTTGCCCCAGCAGGGTAATTTCATTGAGATACTTGTTGACCCGGCCCATAACCATTTTTTCAACGATGTCCGCCGGCTTGCCGCTGCTGCCGGCCTGCTCGGTGAATATCTCCTTTTCCTTGGCGACGGCCGCGGCCGGTACCTGATCCCTGGAAACATATTCGGGCCGGCTGGCGGCGACATGCATGGCGATATCCCTGGCAAGCGCTTCATCGCCGCCGTCCATCACCACCAGCACGCCGATCTTGCGTCCGTGAACATAGCTGCCAATATGACCTTTGTCCGTCGTCAGTCTCTCGAAACGCCGGACGTTGATATTCTCGCCCAGTTTCATGACCAGGCCCTCGCGCGATTGGGCGATGGTGGCCGGAGCGCCAGCCTGGTATGGAAGCTTGTAAAGCGCGTCCACATCGGCCGGCTGGGCGTGAACCACGCGCACCGCGGTGGCGACGGCAAAGGCCATGATTTCGTCGCCCTTGGCGACGAAATCGGTTTCGCAATTCACCTCGACCATGGCGGCGGTCTTGCGATCGGGGCTCACATGAATAGCGATCGTGCCCTCGGCGGCGATGCGCCCGGCTTTTTTCTCGACCTTGGCACCCGCGCGCGTGCGCAACAAATCGGCCGCGGCCTCCATGTCTCCATTCGTTTCCGTGAGCGCCGCCTTGCATTCCATCATGCCCAGTCCGGTGCGCTCGCGAAGTTCTTTTACTTGTAGTGCTGAGATGCTCATATGTTTTCCCAAAAAATAATATTACTTTGGAACCGCAGATGAACGCGGATAAACGCAGATGTAAAGAAACCTCCGATTATTAATTTCTGACGCAAAGTCGCAAAGACGCAAAGATTTTCCAGGATATTTTTCTGAGTTTTTCTTTGCGCCTTTGCGTCCTCGGCTCCGCAACCGGTACATCCCTGTACCGCTCCTGCGTCTTTGCGTCAAATAATCATAATTAATCAGATATTCCTAAAATCAAGGGGGCAATGCCCCCTTGATGTTGTCACGTCTGTTGTTCGTCGTCATTGCCTGGGAGCACCTCTTTTTTCGCGTGCCCGCCGCTTTTGGGCTTGGCACGCACGCTACGCTTCAGTTTGACCGCCGGTTTTCCACCGGCTTCGTCCGTCGCCTTATCTTCCGACGCGGCTTCTGGCGGAGCCGCCATCTTTTTCCTGGCGACGACCTTGATCTTGGCCGGTTCTTCCTTCACTTCGACGAACTCCTCGTCGCCCGACACAATCGCGGCCTGGTGCTGCTCGCGACCAATAAGAATCGCGTCCGCCGCCGCGCGGGCGTAAAGCTGGATGGCGCGAATGGCGTCATCGTTGCCCGGAATGACGTAATCCACGCCATCGGGCTTGCAGTTGGAATCGACCACGGCGACAACGGGTATGTTCAGTTTCTTCGCCTCGGAAACGGCGATGTATTCGTGGCCCACGTCGATGACGAATACGGCGTCGGGCAGGCCGGACATCTCCTTGATGCCGCCCAGACTCTTTTCGAGCTTGACGCGTTCGCGATCGAGGGTGAGCAGTTCCTTTTTGGAAAGCTTCTGGCTGCTGGTTTCGTCCGCCAGTATCGATTCGAGCATTTTCAGACGCTCGATGGATTTTTTCACGGTGCGGTAATTGGTCAGCATCCCGCCCAGCCAGCGATGGTTCACGTAGGGGCTGCCGCAGCGGGCCGCCTCCTCACCGATGATGTCGGTCGCCTGACGCTTGGTGCCGACAAACAGGATCGCGCCGCCGTTACCGGCGAGCCTGGTCAGGTACCCCATCGCCTCGTTGAACAGCGGCAGGGTCTTTTCCAGGTTGATGATGTGGATGCGGTTGCGCTCGCCGAAAATATAGGGGCGCATCTTGGGGTGCCAGAAACGCGTCTGGTGGCCGAAATGCACGCCGGCCTCCAGCATCTGGCGCATGGTGACATTGCTCATGATATCTCCTTCGGGTTTTTCCGCCGCGGACCCCATGTATCAACCCCGCACCTGACGCTTCATGCATCGTGGCCTTTAGCCAGCTAAGCATGAAGCGTCAGGTGCGGGGCACCCGGATACATGTGACGGTGCCGCGTGTGGGTTTAGGGTTTTATCGAGGCGGAGCGAATCATTTTGAACGTATCTGCAAAACATTACTCTTGCACATACGATACAGAGTGCTCTTACCGCCTCGAGAAAACCGAAAATTCATACGATTTTTCGTTATTGATCCGGCATTCCGCACCTTGAATAAGGCCACGAACACCGCCATCTGGACCGGCTTCGTTCAGGATGACCAATGCCGGATCAATAACTGTTCTACTGCGGGCGGCTTTATACCACAGCAAGGCTATTACGACAATGTTTTCATGGGTTTGGATGAAAGCCAACCATCAAAAGGGCTTTTTAAAACAGCGTTATTCCCGGACAATACGCCAGCCGCAAAGCACTTATGCCCGTCACCATCAAAACCCCCGCTGAAATCGAAAAAATGCGCGTCGCCGGCCGGCTCGCCGCCGAGGTGCTGCGCATGATACGGCCCCACGTCCAGCCGGGGATCACGACCGGCGAGCTCGACCGGATCTGCCACGACTACATCGTCAACGTGCAGCAGGCCGTCCCGGCACCGCTCGACTACAAGGGCTTCCCGCGCTCCATCTGCACCTCGGTGAATCATCAGGTATGTCATGGCATCCCGGGCGACAAAAAACTCAAGAAAGGCGACATCGTCAACATCGATGTCACCGTCATCAAGGACGGATATCACGGCGACACCAGCAAAATGTTTTTTGTGGGTGAGCCTTCCGTGCAGGCCAGGCGCCTGGTGCAGATCACGCACGAGTGCATGATGAAGGGTATCGAGATCGTGCGGCGGGGAAAGCGGCTCGGCGATATCGGCCACGCCATCCAGCGGCACGCCGAGGCGCACGGTTTCTCGGTCGTGCGCGAATATTGCGGTCACGGCATCGGGCGCGAATTCCACGAAGACCCGCAGGTGTTGCACTACGGACAGCCGGAAACGGGAATGGCGCTGGAGCCCGGCATGACCTTCACCGTCGAACCCATGATCAATGCCGGCAAGAAGGAAGTAAAACTGCTGCCTGACAACTGGACCGTGGTCACGCGCGACCATTCGCTTTCCGCGCAGTGGGAACATACCGTGCTGGTGACGGAGACAGGCCACGAAATACTTACGCTCATTCCCGGCGACGACCCGTGATGTAAAAATGAAATTGACCGCCAGGACGCCAGGAACGCCAGGGATTGAGATTCCCGAGTTTCGCTTTTCCTGGCGACCCTGGCGCCCTGGCGGTTCAGAATCATATTCTTTTTATTAGAGCTAACATGGCCAGCGCCAAGGATAACCTGTTCAGCAGCCGTGAATTCGACCAATCGCTGGCCGGCGCCGATAAGCCCCTGCCGCTGTTTCGCGCCGCGTTGCAGACCGGGCGCGCGAATCTCAAAAAACGTTTTTTCGAAAACAGCGGCGCCACGCTTCTGGTGAGCGCACACGCCAAGTTCGTCGATCAACTCATCGTGCGCGCCTGGAAGCGGCACTTGCCCCTGCTGCCGGCTGGTTTTCGCATCGCCCTGGTGGCCGTGGGCGGCTATGGGCGCGGTGAACTGCATCCCGCCTCGGACATCGACCTCATGGTGCTGCTCGAGAAGGACAAACCGACGAAAGCACAAGCTTTCGTCGAAGCCCTGATCCGTTTCTTCTGGGACATGGGGATCGAGGTCGGCCACAGCGTACGCACGTTGAAGGACTGCGTGCGCGAAGCGAAGGGCGACATCTCCGTGGCGACGAATCTCATGGAAGCGCGTTTTCTCGAGGGCGACGAGGAACTGTTCCGAAAGATGCGCCAAATGACGCATGCCTCGAAAATATGGCCGAGCCGAAAGTTCTTCGCCGCCAAGCGCCAGGAACAGATCCTCCGGCATCACCACTTCCACGACACCGCCTACAACCTGGAGCCGAATATCAAGGATGGCCCGGGTGGATTGCGCGACATCCACATGATCTCGTGGGTGACGCAGCGGCATTTCGATACCACCTCGCTGCACGATCTGGTGGAACGCGGCTTCCTGAGTGAGGAGGAATATCACACGCTGATCCGTGGAAGAAACTTCCTGTGGCACGTGCGCGCCGGCCTGCACTATCTCGCCGGCAGGCGCGAGGACCGCCTGCTGTTCGACCACCAGCGTGAACTCGCCAGCCATTTCGGCTATGTCGACCGTCCCGGATTCCTCGCCGTCGAACAGTTCATGAAGCGCTACTACCGGACCGTCAAGGAACTGTCCCTGCTCAACGAAATCCTGCTACAGCACTTCGAAGAGGCCATCCTCGCACACTGGCGCATCAAGATCCGCCCCATCAACCGTCGCTTCCAGTCCCATCTCGGCTTCCTGGAGGTCACGCACTCGCGGGTATTCGAGCGCGCGCCGTTTGCGCTGCTGGAAATGTTCCTGATCATGCAGCAGCACCCCAAACTCAAGGGCGTGCGCGCCGGTACCATTCGTCTGGTGCGCGCGAATCTCCACCGGATCGACAACAAGTTCCGCAAGGACCTCGCCTGCCGCAGCCTGTTCATGGAGATCATGCGCCAGCCGCGCGGCATCACGCACGAGCTGCGGCGCATGAACGCCTACGGCGTGCTGGGCGCCTACCTCCCCGCCTTCGGTCGCATCGTCGGCCAGATGCAGCACGACCTGTTCCACGTATACACGGTCGATGCCCACTCGCTCATGGTCGTGCGCAACCTGCGCCGCTTCACGCTGCCGGAATTCCGCGGTGAATTCCCGCTCGCCAGCGAACTCATCCAGAAACTGTTCAAGCCCGAGCGTTTGTATCTGGGAGGCCTTTTTCATGACATCGCCAAGGGGCGCGGGGGCGACCATTCGCAGCTGGGTGAAAAGGAGGCCGAGGCCTTCTGCCGTCTGCACAATCTCAGCGAGTACGACACCCGCTTCGTCTGCTGGCTGGTGCGTCATCACCTGGTGATGTCGAGCACCGCCCAACGCGAGGACATCTCCGACCCGGATGTCGTCCTGCGCTTCGCCCAGCGGGTCGGCGACCAGGAACACCTCGACAACCTCTACCTGCTCACGGTCGCGGACATGCGTGGCACCAGTCCGACCGTCTGGAACGCCTGGAAAGGCCGGTTGCTGTCGCAGCTCCACAGCGCCACCACACGGCTGCTGCGGCGCGGCATCGCCCAACCCATCGATCTTGAAGAGCATATCGCGGATCTGCGCCGATCCACGCTGGACAAGCTGCGTCCGACCGGGCTTCCGGAAAAGGCTGTCGCCCGGTTCTGGCAGGATCTGGATGAAGAGTATTTTCTGCCTTACGACGTGGACAGCCTCGCCTGGCACGCCCAGGTCCTCGCCGAAGCGCCTGCCACTGATCTGCCGATCGTGGCCACGCGCTACACACCGGAAATCGGTGGCAGCGAATTTCTCATCTACAGCCCCGATCGCGATGACCTGTTCGTGGTCATGACCGCGGGCTTCGACCGCCTGAACCTGTCGATCATGGATGCCCGCATCCACACGCTGCGCAACGGCTTTGCGCTCGATACCTTTGTCGTGCTCGACCACAATGGGCAACCGGTGAGCGATGCCCGTGCGCTATCACAACTGCAAAAGGCGATGCGCGACCAACTCCTGCATCCGCAACCGGGCCGTGATATTCGATCCACGGGCCTGCAACGCCAGCTCAAGCACTTCCCGATCGAAACGCGTGTCCTGTTCAGCCCCTCGCCGAAGGGCCTGCTCACCATCATGGAAGTAACGGCACAGGACCGTCTGGGGCTGCTCTATCAGGTGGCGCTCGCGCTCAAGCAATGCCGGGTGAACCTGGTGGCCGCCAAGGTGGCGACCTACGGCGAGCGCGCCGAGGATATTTTCTTCATCAACAGTCGTGATCGTCACCAGCCTCTCAGCCCCGAACAACTCAAATGCCTTGAGTCTGAAATTGTCCGGCGTCTTGGGCCCGCATCCGCAATGGCAAAAACAGAAGAAAAATCGATAGAATTTTAAATATGGGAGCGCAGATGAACACAGATTGAACCGCGGATTAACGCGGATGAATAGAATAAATCTGCGTTAATCTATTAAGGAACCTCTGATTTATTAATTTCTGACGCAGAGCCGCAAAGACGCAAAGATTTTTTTCGTTTATTTATCCGGACTTTTCTTTGCGCCTTCGCGTCTTGGCGTCAAATAATCATAATTAATCAGACCTTCCTTAAACATCCGCGTTCATCTGCGGTTCAAAAATCATATCATCCGCCCAGATAGCACTCCTGGACTTTCGGATCCTTGAGCAGCGCCTTCGCCGAATCGGCGAGAACGATATTTCCGCTTTCCATGACGTAACCACGATGACTGACCTCGAGGGCAAGCCTGGCATTCTGCTCCACCAGCAGCAGCGTCATGCCCTCTTCCGCGATGCGCCGGATGGTCTCGAAGATTTTCTGCACCAGCATCGGCGCCAGTGATCGTAGGGCGCCAATGAGCAAAGCGAATTGCGCCGGATGTCGGGCGCATGCACACCACGCAAGACGGAATGCCGAAGGCGGTTTGGTCACACACGTCCGACCACAAACAATCTCTCACGCCGCTTTTCTGCGCATCGTGAACTCGGCGCGAATCTCGTCGTAGGGCACGAACAGACCCCGTTCGCCCGATTCGATCAGGCCGAGTTCCGCCAGGGGTTTCACGTCGCGGTGCACGCTCTTCACGTCGCGATCGAGCAGCCGCGCCAACGCGCGCAGGGCAAGCGGCCCTTTCGCCTGAAGCATCCGCAGAAGCTCGAAGCGTGTGGGCGTGAGCGTACGGGCCATGTCCGAAAGCCGTTCGAAGGTCACGAATTCGCCCTGGTAGCGGCGGCTTTTCCACGCCCGGCGGAAGGACTCCAGCCCCTCATCGAGACTCTCAACTCTTACCGTCACCACTCGTTTCATGTCTTGTCCTCCTCACGCATCACATCCGCCCTGAAGTCGGCCAGCAGCCGATCGAGCGAGATGAACCGGTAACGCTCCTCCCGGTCCCGCCTGTGGCGGTGGTCACCTTTGCCGCGCTCGTTATCGTAGCCAACGATCCGCTTGCCCTCGCGCACGTAGGCGAGCCGGTACTTGTAACCGTGGGGGCGGCCGGGCTCCGGGTGCGGCAGCTTCCAGACCACCTCCTCCACGATCGCGCCGCTCACCAGACGCTTCTTGTTGCGATAGATGAGCCGTGCCTGCATGTTGGCATTATTGCCAACATCGTGCCCAATGTCAAACTGCTCTGAGCAATCAAGGCGGCAACCGCTTGTCGTTGCCTACCGCCGCGTTACTCGGCGGCGCGCTTCACCCACCCAAATAGGCGTGCTGGACTTTCGGATCCTTGAGCAGCGCCTTCGCCGAATCGGCGAGAACGATATTTCCGCTTTCCATGACGTAACCACGATGACTGACCTCGAGGGCAAGCCTGGCATTCTGCTCCACCAGCAGCAGCGTCATGCCCTCTTCCGCGATGCGCCGGATGGTCTCGAAGATTTTCTGCACCAGCATCGGCGCCAGCCCCATGCTGGGTTCATCGAGCAACAGCAGGCGCGGGCGGCTCATCAGCGCGCGGCCGATCGCCAGCATCTGTTGTTCGCCACCGGAAAGCGTACCGGCCTGCTGCGCGCGCCGCTCGGCCAGGCGGGGAAACAGTTCATAGAGCCGCTCCAAGTCGGCACGAATGGCGGCATGGTCGCGTCGCGTGTAAGCACCGATCCTCAGGTTCTCCTCCAGCGTCAATCGCCCGAAGATTCCACGCCCCTCCGGCACCATGGATATTCCGCGACGCACCAGCTCGTAGGAAGGCCGGCCGGCGATCGGGACACCTTCATAAAGGACCTCGCCATGGCTCGGCGCCAGCATCCCGCACAGGGATTTGAGCGTCGTGGTCTTGCCCGCGCCGTTCGCGCCAATCAGGCAGACCAGTTCGCCGCTGCGCACTGTCAGGTCAATGCCTTTGACCGCGCGGATTCCTCCGTAGGACACCTCCAGTCCGCGCGCCTCCAGGGAACTCATGCTACCCCGCCCAGATAAGCTTCAATGACACGCGGGTCGCGCCTGACATCGGCCGGCACGCCTTCGGCGATCTTCTTGCCGTAATCGAGCACGGCGATGCGGTCGCACAGTCCCATCACGAGCTTTACATCGTGCTCGATAAGCAGCAGGGTCACCCCATCGTTTCGGATTTTCTGCAAAAGATTTTGTAGTTTTCCGGTCTCGCTGGGGTTCATGCCGGCGGCAGGCTCGTCCAGCGCCAGCAGCACTGGATCGGTGGCCAGGGCGCGCGCTATCTCAAGCCGGCGCTGGTCTCCGTAAGAGAGGTGTTTCGCCGGCAAGTAGGCGTGTTTCATGATGCCGACATACTCCAGCAGTTCGCGCGCCCGTTGCAGGATTGCCGCCGCTTCCGCACGCGTCGCGCGGTCGCGCCACACCGCGCCGACGATGCCGGCGTGCGTCCGCGAATGCCGTCCCACCATGACGTTTTCGATCGCTGTCATATTGGCGAACAAACGTATGTTCTGAAACGTGCGCGCCAGGCCCAGCCCCGCCACCTGGTTCGGCCTGAGTCCGGAAACCGGTGTTCCGCGCAAGGTAATCTCGCCGCCATCGATCTTGTACAGACCGGTAAGGACATTGAACAAGGTCGTCTTGCCGGCGCCGTTCGGCCCAATCAATCCGTAAATTTCCCCGATACGAATATGAAGCGATACGTCGTCCAGCGCCGCCAGGCCACCAAAAAACTTGGATACGCTGCTGACCTTGAGCAGTACTTCGGGATGCAATTCAGGTTTTATTTCAGCGACGGGTGTCATATAGCGAAGCCTGTTCCTGGGCCAGCACGGAGGCGTCGGAACCGAACTCATGGCGGCGGCGCACCGACGGCAGCAGCCCGGCCGGGCGGAAAACCATGATGAGAACCAGCGCGAGCCCGAATATCAGCATGCGCAGGTCGGCGGCATCCACCACGATATGACCGAAGAGATAACTCTGCAGATCGCCGATATACCGGAGCGCCTCCGGGAATATCGTCAAAAGCACAGCGCCGAGAATGACGCCGGCGATGTTGCCCATGCCGCCCAGCACGATCATGCACAGGACGATGATGGATTCGAACAGGTTGAAGCTCTCCGGACTGATGAAGCCTTGGAAGCCCGCGAACAGGCCGCCGCTGATGCCGGCAAACGACGCGCCCATGGCGAAGGCCAGCAGCTTGATGTTGCGCGTGTTGATGCCCATGGCCTCGGCGGCCACCTCGTCCTCGCGGATCGCCACCCAGGCGCGCCCGATGCGGGAATTTTGCAGACGCAGTGAAACAAAAATTATTAAAAGTGCGAGCGCAAGAAACAGGTAATAATAGGTATAGATTCCGGGGAAACTCGCCCCAAAAAAAGTATGCGTCTGACTGAATGAAAAGCCGCCAAAAGCAATCGGATCGATGAGATTGACGCCCTGGGGACCGTTCGTGATATTGATGGGCGCGTTGAGGTTGTTGAGAAATATGCGGATGATCTCGCCGAACCCGAGCGTCACGATGGCCAGGTAATCGCCGCGCAATCGCAGGGTCGGGGCCCCCAGCAAAATGCCAAACAGCCCGGCGATCCCCGCGCCCATCGGCAGCAACGCCCAGAACGGCAGATGCAACCCGAAATGTGGCGAGGCCAACAGCGCATAGAGATAGGCGCCAACGGCGTAAAACGCAATGTAGCCAAGATCGAGCAGGCCGGCGTAACCCACCACGATATTGAGCCCGAGCGCGAGCATGACGTACAGCAGCGTGAAATCCAGGATGCGCACCCATCCGCGTCCGAGCGCCGCCCCGGTCAGGAATGGCAGCGCCACCAGCAGCATGGCCAGCGCGATATACACCAACCATACTACACGGTGGTCGTGTCTCAACTTTTGCCAACGTTCGGTCATAGATGTTAATTATGATTCTGAACCGCCAGGACGCCAGGAACGCCAGGGATAGGAATCCTCAGGAATAGCTTTTCCTGGCGACCCTGGCGGTTAATTTTATTTTGAAATAGCTCCTCATGCGCGCTCCACAACGCGCTCACCCAGCAGGCCGGAAGGCCGGATGACCAGCACCAGAATCAGGACAAAAAAGGCGAACACATCCTGATAATGGCTGCCGAGAAAACCACCCGTCAGCGTGCCGATGTATCCGGCACCGAGACTCTCGATCACCCCGAGCAGCAATCCACCCAGCATCGCTCCGGCGATGTTGCCGATGCCGCCCAACACCGCCGCGGTAAACGCCTTGAGGCCGAGCATGAAACCCATGTAGTAGTGCGCCAGACCATAATACGCGCTCACCATGACGCCGGCGATCGCCGCCAGCGCTGCACCGATAATGAACGTGAGCGAGATAATGGTATTGACGTTGATGCCCATCAGACCGGCGATGTCCTGCGCCTGGGCGGTGGCGCGCATGGCGCGCCCCAGGCGCGTGCGCTTGATGAGCAGCAACAGTCCCGCCATCAGCAGGCAGGAAAGGATCATGATGAAAATCTGCAAATTGGTGATCACGGCGCCGCCGAACTCATAACGAACCAGCGGCAACAGCGGTGGAAAACTGATGTATTGTTTGCCCCAGATCAGCATCGCCAGGTTTTGCAGGACGATCGAGACGCCGATGGCGGTGATGAGCGCCGCCAGTCGCGGCGCGCGGCGCAGTGGGCGGTAGGCGACACGCTCAATCACGAAACCCAGCCCCACGCAGACGGCAATCGCGGCGAGCAAACCAAATAGCACTATGATGGCGCCGTGCATGTCCGCCCCGCTTCCCGCGAAAGCGCCGATGACGGCGAGACAGATCATGGCCCCGAACATCGTCACCTCGCCATGCGCGAAGTTGATCAGCTCGAGGATGCCATACACCATGGTGTAACCCAGCGCCACCAGGGCATAAATGCTTCCGAGAACCAGGCCGTTGATCAGCTGCTGTGTGAGGATGTCCATTTATTAATATCTGAAACGCAGATAAACGCAGATGTTTAAACAGATCAACGCAGATTTATGTATTCATAAGTGTTCATCTGCGATTGCAATCCGCGTTCATCTGCGGTCCCAGTTATTTATTTTTGGCCGGCGCCGCCCATGACGGTTTCCAGAACCTCCCATTTGCCATTCTTGACCTGATACAGCGTGATGGCGCCGCCACGGATATCGCCGCGTTCATCGAAGCCGATAGGGCCAGTGACGCCGGCGCGCTGGATGCGCGGCAGCTCGGCCAGGTACTTGGCGGGTTCGGCGGAATCCGCCTTCTTCATTGCCTCCACCAGGGTCATGGCGGCGTCGTAGGCATAGGGCGCGTAATTCTGGATAACACCGTATTTCGCGGTGAATTTCTCCCGAAACTCCTTGCCGCCCGGCATGCTGTCGAGCGGCAGGCCGGGCGACGAGGCGGTCACACCTTCGGCGTCAACCGCCGCCAACTTGAGAAACTCGAAGGTCTGCACGCCGTCGCCGCCCAGAAACTTCGCCTTGATACCGAGTGAATGCAATTGCTTCACCATCGGCGCGCCCTGCGCATCCATGCCGCCGTAGAACACCAGATCGGGTTTCCTGGCCTTGATCGAGGTGAGAATGGCGAGGAAGTCGGTGGAACGGTCGGTCGTAAACTCGCGCGCCACGATCGTGCCACCCGCGGCCTTCGCCGCCTTTTCCACCTCGTCCGCGAGCCCCTGGCCATAGGCCGTGCGGTCATCGATGATGGCGATGCGCTGGGTGCCCAGCTTCTTGACCGCGTACTCGCCCAGCACCCTGCCCTGCTGCAGATCGTTGGTCATCACGCGATACGTGGTATTAAATCCTTGGGCCGTATAGGCAATGGCGGTGGCCGACGGCGAAATCTGGGGAATTCCAGCCTCGTGATACCGCTTGGAGGCGGGAATACTGGTGCCTGAATTAAGATGCCCGATGACACCGGCCACGCGCCGGTCTATCAGCTTGTCAGCCACGATCGTCGCAATCCTGGGATCGGCCTGATCGTCCTCGCTCACCAGCACAAACTTCACTTTCTTGCCACCCAGCGTGACGCCCGTGGCATTGATTTCATCCAGCGCGAGACGCGCCCCGTTGTCATTGTCCTTGCCCAGATGAGCCTGCGGGCCGGTGAGCGGCGAGACTTGCCCGATCCGCACCGTCACTTCGCCGGTGGTCGTGCCGGTGGCGGCTTCTTCTTTCTGGCCGCAGGCACTCAGGCTGAGCGCAATGGTAAATGCCCACACTGCCCACTTCGTCATGCGCGGTCCGTCCATGAAATGTCTCCTTGATATTTTTGGAAACGGCACTGGCGTAAATCTTAGCGCAAAACCCCCGCCCGGACCCATATAAATTGCGATGAACCTGACGCGACAAAACAATGAAGGTGGGGTTAACCGTCTCCCTGTCTGGACGGAATACGAAGTCGCATGCCAACGGGCAGATCCACGTCCCGCAGGTCATTGATAAAGCGCAGGGCGTCCATGTGGATGTTGTACTGCCGCGCGATCGAGGCCAGCGTGTCGCCCTTGCGCACGACGTGCTCACGTGCCGGCTCGATGGCGTTCGCCGCCTGCACCGGAACCGGCGACGGCGTCGGGACACGCGCCAAATGGCGTTTGATGCCGCGGAAGATGCTGCCGGCCAATTGCTGCTGAAAGGCCGGTGTGCGCAGCTTTTTCTCCTCCGAGGGATTGGAGATAAACGCGGTCTCGACCAGCACCGAGGGAATATCGGGCGACTTGAGCACGGCAAAGCCGGCCTGGGCCACGTTACGCATGTGCACCGAACCCACGCGCTGCAACTCCGAGAGGATATCCTCACCCAGGCTCAGGCTGTCCTGCATGGTTTTGTTGTGGGAAAGGTCGAGCAGAACTTGGGCCAGCATGTCATCCTTGTCATTCAGGCTTACGCCACCGATCAGGTCGGAGGCGTTTTCCTTGTCGGCCAGCAAGCGCGCCATGGCGTTGCTCGCGCCCTTCTCCGACAGCGCGTAGACCGACGAACCGTAGGCCTGCCGGCTGGGGACGGCATCCGCGTGAATGGAAACGAACACGTCCGCGCGAACGCGCCGCGCCTTCCCGAAGCGCTGGCCCAACCCGACATAATAGTCGCCATCGCGGATCAGCACCGGGCGCATGCCGGGTGTCTGCGCCACCAGCCTGGCCAGTTCGCGCGCGATGGACAACGTCACGTCTTTCTCACGCGTACGATAACGCCGTCCCAGCGCACCCGGGTCTTCGCCGCCATGACCGGCGTCAATCGCGACCACGCGATCGCGCGCCACCGGCGGCGCCGGTGCGCTGCGTTCCGCGGACGAAGATGATTTTGTCTCGTCTTTCGATGCGATGGCTTCATCCTGCGCTGCCTTCACATCGTAAAGATCGATGACGAGACGGTGCCCATAAAACCCGGCAGGTGTCAGCATGAAACTGCGCGGGCGCGCCTCGGCCTTGAGGTCCAGCACGATGCGCAAGGGGCCTTCTTCCGGCGCGCCACTGCGCACGGCGGCAAGCAAGGGGCCGCCCGTCTCCACTTCCGGCAGCGGCCCTTGCAGGCGCGCGTTGTCCATGTCCACCACGATACGAGGCGGGTCCTGCAAGCTAAAAAGACGGTGCTCCAGCGGGCCACTCACGTCGAACACGAGACGGGTATGATCCGGCGCGCGCCATACGCGCAGGTGCTGCACCGAAACGGGTTCCGCGAAAGCTGTCGCGGACATCAGCAGCAGGAAAACGGGGAGGAGCAGGCGCGCCGCCGTCTTCATGCCAGCGTCTCCAGCCAAACATCACCTCGGGGGGTCAGGGTCGTGATCCGTACCATGCGTCCTGTCTCGGTCGGTTCAATCATAATATCCACGTCCGGCGATGGCAAAACACCCTGCGCGCGTTCGGCCCACTCGACGACACACACGCCTTTACCGTCAAGGTAGTCGCGCACACCGAGGAATTCCAGCTCGCCGGGATCGTTCAAGCGGTAGAGATCGAAATGATAAAAGTGGAGATTCCCGAGTGCGTAAGGCTCGACCAGGGTAAACGTGGGGCTCTTGACCGCGCCCGCATGACCCAGGCCGTGCAGCATCCCGCGCACCAGTGTGGTCTTGCCGGCGCCCAGCGGGCCGCGGATGTTCATGAGGCGTACATTTCCCACACGGGCGGCGAGTTTTGCCCCCAGCGCCTCCATCTCCGCCACCGATGCTACCTCCCGCTCAACGGTCGGCATGTCCCACCAAACGATTGAGCCGGTTGCGGATATGGGGAAGCAGGTCGGAAGCCAGGATGCCGATTTCACCAGAGCCGGCGGCGTCATCCCCAGCCGCGGCATGCAACCAGACACCGAGGCGCGCGGCGACCGGCGATATCAACCCCTGCGCCCGCAGGCCGGCGATCACGCCGGTCAGCACGTCGCCCATGCCGCCGCTGGCCATGCCCGGATTGCCGCGATCACAGACGGACACCACGCCATCATATAATGAGGCCACCAGCGTACCCGCCCCCTTGAGCACGCACACCCCGCCGAAACTGGCCACCAGCTCGTGCGCCGCCGCGAAACGGTCGGCCTGTATCTCTTCTTTCGTCATACCCAGCATGCGCGCCGCCTCGCCGGGATGGGGCGTGAGTATCCAGTCCATATGCATCAGCGGGTCGGCGGCCAGGGTATTCAGCGCATCGGCATCCACCACCATGGGCAGTTTGGTATCGAGCGCCGCCCCGAACAAGGCATCGCCCCACTCGCCCCGGCCAAGCCCCGGGCCCACGGCAATGACATCGGCGCGCGCCAGCAACGGCCGCAACTCTTCCGCCGAGGCAACACCGTGAACGATCAATTCCGGCCGCGCCGCGCTGATGTGCGCGGCATGCTCGGGATGCGTGGCCAGCATCACCAACCCGGCCCCGGCGCGATACGCCGCCTCGCCCGCCAGACGCGCCGCCCCCGGCATGCCGCGATCGCCGCCGATCACCAGCACATGGCCGGCATCGCCCTTGTGCATGTCACGCCGCCGTCCCGGAATAAGACCATGGAGCGATGTTTCTGTCAGACGTTGCACCAGGGCCGGGACCTTGGCGTAGATATCCGGCGGCACATCGAGATCGTTGAAAAAAATCTCGCCGCCATGCTCGCGCCCGGCACCCGTAAACAAGCCGGCCTTGAGACCGATGAAGGTCATGGTGGCGTTGGCGCGCACCGCCGCGCCCGAGACACGGCCGGTGTCGGCGTGCAAACCGGAAGGCACGTCCACGGCCAGCACCGGAATCCGGCTTTGATTGATAGCCTCGATTGCCGCGCGCCACTCGCCGTCCACCACGCGCTCCAGTCCGATGCCAAGCAGGGCATCAACAATGACATCATGGCCCGCGAGAAGATCGGCCTGGAAATTTTTGATGGACACACCGGCGGACTTGCATTGCTTGCGCGCGGTGCCGGCATCGCCCTGCATTTTTTCCGCCGCGCCCAGACTCAAGGCAAGCACCGCCAGACCGGCCTCGCACGCCAGGCGTGCCGCCACATAGCCATCGCCACCGTTGTTACCCGGACCGCACACCACCACGATGCGCCGCGCCCGCGGCCAGCGTGTCCGCAGCAGATCGAAAGCCGCCTCCCCTGCGCGCTGCATCAGCTTCGCCCCGGGAATCTTGCGTTCTTCAATAACCACGCGGTCGAGTTCCCGCACCTGGGCGGCGGTGTAGAGGGCTTCGGGGAGTTTCATAGATTTTTCCTTGGATTTTTATTGACTATTAATGATCTGAAAAATATATCTCACCGCAAAGGCGCAAAGAGCGCAAAGGTTTTTCTCGATAAAACATCATGCCTTTCTTTGCGTACTTCGCGTCTTTGCGGTGAATTAACATTAATTTCGAGGTTCTTTAAAGTATGTATGATAGGCCCTGATGCATACCGCACGAAACAACAAAATTGATCTCACCCGTCTCGCCACCGACATCAAGGCGTGGGGGCGGGAACTTGGCTTTCAGCGAATCGGAATCGCGGACGTCGAACTCGGCGACGCCGAAACCCGCCTGCTGAACTGGCTTGATCGGGAACGCCATGGAGAGATGCATTATATGGAATCCCACGGCACCCGCCGCAGCCGGCCGCAGGAATTACAACCCGGTACGCTGCGCGTGATCTCGGCGCGCATGGATTATCTACCGGGACATGCCGCCGACAGCGAGGCCGTCATGCACAACCCGTCGCTCGGCTTCATCTCCCGCTATGCCTTGGGCCGAGACTACCACAAGGTGATGCGCGGCCGTTTGCAGAAGCTGGCCGAGCGCATCGAGTCAAAAGTTGGACCGTTTCAATACCGGGCCTTCACCGACAGCGCCCCGGTGCTGGAAAAGGCATTGGCTGAAAAGGCCGGGCTGGGCTGGATCGGCAAGCATACCAACCTGATCGATAAACAAACCGGCTCGTGGTTTTTTCTCGGCGAGCTTTATACCGACCTGCCGCTGCCGGTGGACGCACCCGCCGAAAACCACTGCGGCACCTGCCACGCCTGTCTCGATGTCTGCCCGACACAGGCGATCGTCGCGCCCTACGAACTGGATGCGCGCCGCTGCATCTCCTACCTCACCATCGAGTTGCGCGGCTCCATACCCGAGGATCTGCGCCCTCTGATCGGCAACCGCATTTACGGCTGCGACGACTGCCAACTCGTCTGCCCGTGGAACCGCTTCGCCCGACCCACTACGGAACCTGACTTCGCCCCGCGCCATGACCTCGATGCACCGGAACTGATCAGGCTGTTTTCCTGGACCGAGGAGGAATTTATGAAATACACCGAAGGCTCCGCCATCCGGCGCATCGGTTATGAATGCTGGCTGAGGAATATTGCCGTGGCGTTGGGCAATGCACCCACAAGCGGGGCAATTGTTAACGCACTCAGAATAAGATCAGATTATCCATCGGAATTGGTGAGGGAGCATGTGAGGTGGGCGCTGGCGCGTCATAGATAACATCATCTCTTCATATCCCTCCTCCCCTTGCAGGAGTCGGTTCCTGCGGCTACTTCACCAAAAAGTGCTCCCGATAGTATTTCAATTCCTCGATTGACTCGCGAATATCGTCGAGCGCCTTGTGCGTGTTTTTCTTCACCAGGCCATTGCACAGGTTCGGCTTCCAGCGTTTTACCAGTTCTTTAATGGAGCTCACGTCGAGATTGCGGTAATGAAACCACGCCTCGAGCTGCGGCATGGTGCGCGCGAGGAAACGCCGGTCCTGGCAGATGCTGTTGCCACACATGGGCGATTTGTTTTTCAGGACATGCCGCTGAAGGAATTCGAGCGTCATCCGTTCGACGTCAGCCTCGGTATAGGCTGACTGCTTCACGCGCTCGATCAGGCCGGTTCCCGCGTGGGTGCGCTGGTTCCAGTCGTCCATGGACGCCAGCACCGCATGGGACTGGTGCACCGCCAGCACCGGTCCTTCCGCGACGATATTCAGCTCGCTGTCGGTAATAATGGTGGCCACTTCGATAATCCGGTCGGTATCCGGATTTAACCCTGTCATTTCCATGTCTATCCAGATCAGGGCGTTACTGTCCTGCGCCCCGTTGGGTGATTGCGCCATGAATATTCTCCGGATTCTGGGAGGGAATTTTCCGCGTTCCCTACTGTCTCTTCAGCGGTGATGATAACATCCTTGGCATATGAATACCTTTACGATCATATTTATTAGTCTGCTCGGCCTGTCGCTGCTGGTAGAACTGTGGCTCGCCAACCGGCACATCCGCCACGTCAGAGCCAATCGCGACGCAGTGCCGAAAGCCTTTCACCGCAAGATCTCACTCGAAGATCACCGCAAGGCTGCCGACTACACCATCGCGCACACCCGCTTCGGGCGCATCGAAGACATCTACGGCACGGCCCTGCTCGCGGTCTGGACCGTGGGCGGCGGATTGGAGTGGCTGGACCGTTTCGTGCGTGGCTTTGGCTTTAACGAGCTCGTCACCGGTACTCTCTTCATCCTTGGCGCTTTCATCATCATGGGTCTGATCGAACTCCCGGTCAGCGTGTACCAGGTCTTCGTGATCGAGAACCGTTTTGGTTTTAACAAGACGACACCAGGCCTGTTCCTTGGCGATCTCGTCAAGAAAACCCTGTTGCTCGGGGTAATCGGAACGCCACTCGCCATGGCTGCGCTGTGGTTGATGCAGGGGACCGGCGCGTTGTGGTGGGTGTATGTATGGCTGCTGTGGAGCGGCTTCACGCTGTTCCTGGTGTGGGCCTACCCCGCGTGGATCGCGCCGATCTTCAATAAATTCACGCCGCTCAAGAAGAGTTCCGTGCGCGAACGCATCCGGGCATTGCTGAAGCGCACCGGTTTCCGCTCACGCGGCATCTTCGTCATGGATGGATCGCGTCGCAGCGCGCACGGCAATGCCTACTTCACCGGCTTCGGCAAATCCAAGCGTATCGTCTTCTTTGACACGTTGCTGGAACACCTGGGTGAAAAGGAGATCGAGGCCGTGCTGGCGCACGAGCTCGGACACTTCAAGCGCCGGCATGTCATCAAACGCATGCTGCTGACCTTCGGCATGTGCCTGCTCGGTCTGGCCCTGCTCGGATGGTTGATCACGCAAGCCTGGTTCTATGCCGGCCTCGGCATGACGCAACCCTCGACCCACGCCGCGCTGATGCTGTTCATGCTGGTCATCCCGGTGTTCACGTTCTTCCTGCGGCCGGTGCTTGCCTGGGGTTCGCGGCGCTATGAATACGAGGCCGACAGCTTCGCCGCCGAACAGACCGACGCGCGCGAACTCGTCAGTGCACTGGTGAAACTCTACAAGGAAAACGCCAGTACGCTTACTCCCGATCCACTGCATTCCGCCTTTTATGACTCGCATCCGCCCGCCGCGCTGCGCATCGCGCATCTGGCGGGCAAATCCTGATACGGCCAACAAGGAGGGGTCATGCTCAAATCAATTGCATTATTTCCGATACTCGCTGTTTATTCCGTCTCCGCCCAAGCCGCGGCGCTGCCGGGCGACGCCGCCAGCGGCAAGAAACTCTACGACGCCAACTGCATGGCCTGCCACAATGACAGCGTATACAAGCGCAAGGACAGACAGGTCAAAAATCTCGAGGGGCTGACGCAACAAATAAATTCCTGCGGCCACGTGGGCGATATCACGATTGGAAAAACCCAGGCCAATGACCTGGTCAGGTACCTGAACGAAACCTACTACAAGTTCAAATAGCGCGGGACCGATATGACGAGCCTTGCCGGAAAATCATGTAAACCCTGCGCACCGGGTACACCACCACTCTCGCGCGACCAGGCCAAGGGCATGCTGGCGCAAACACCCGGTTGGGCGCTGAACGACGCCAATACCGAACTCAGCCGCGCTTTCAAATTCAAGAATTACTACGAGACCATGGCGTTCGTGAACGCGCTGGCATGGGTCGCGCACCGCGAGGACCACCATCCAGACATCGAGGTCGGTTACAACCGCTGCCACGTGCGCTTCAGTACGCATAGCATCAAGGGACTGTCGGAAAACGACTACATCGGCGCCGCCAAGATCAACGCCCTTCTGGGCGAGTGACGACCACGCATAGATCAGCTGCGGCGCAGTTCGTCGCTTATGGCAATGGGAGTCGGGTAGCGCCAGACAATAAGGTACATCGACACCATCATGGAAAGAATGGTGGTGAGCTCCAAAAGGTGGGCGGCCTGACTGCGCAAGACGCCGGTTTCCAGCGCCAGCACGGCGATCAACAGGGAGAACTCACTCCCCTGCCCCAGACGCAGGCCCATTTCCTTTGCGCGCGGCGGGGACTCGCCCGTGCGCACCAAGAGCCTGACGAAGACGAACGGTTTCACGAGCAATACCACGGCCGCCAGTATCGCGGCGGGGACCAGCACATCCAGCAGCAGGTGGAGATCGAGCCCCGCGCCGAGCATGAAGAAAAAGATTATCAGGAAAAAATCCCGCAGCGGTTTCAGGTTCTCGGCAATGAAAAGCGAAATCCGGCTGGAGGCCAGGGCCACGCCGGCGACGAACGCGCCGATCTCGTGTGACAGCCCGAACCAGACCGACAGCTCGGCCAGTCCCAGGCACCAGCCGATGGCGAGCAGGAAAATGTATTCCTGGATGACATCGAAACGCGCGATCAGCGGGATGAGCACGAAACGCTCCACCAGCCACGCCAAAATGCAAATCCCGATCAAGGCCAGAACCAGTCCTGCCACGTCGGTCATCAGGGTTTCTCCGCCGATTCCGGCGCGGAGCACAAGCAACAGGACAATCGCGATGATATCCTGCAACAGCAGGATGCTGATCATGACTTCACCGGTGTGCCGATGATGCAGTACCGTGGTGGGCAGCAGCTTGAGGCCCACGATGGTGCTGGAAAACATCAGGCCAGCGCCGACGATCAGGGATTCGATCCAGTGGAAACCCAGGAGCAGGCCGGCCACATAACCGATCCCTCCGAAGATGAGCGAGCTCAGCCCGGTGACGATCGACGCGGAGCCCAGGATCCGGAACAGCTTCTGCGGATGCATGTTCAAACCCAGCAGGAACAGCAGGAACATGATGCCGATGTCGGCCACTTCCCTGATCAGCGTGGCGTCCGTCACCCAGCCGAGCAGCGAAGGCCCGAGCACCACCCCCAGCACGATGTACGAAACAATCAGCGTCTGCCGCGCGTACAACGCCACCGTGGCGAAAATGGCCGCTCCGGAGAAGACCAGAAACATGACATACAGCATCGAATCGCTGTGCATGACCGCGGGCTCCCTGCGTAGCGTTGAACCGTCAGTACCCGGCCTTCAGCCAGGAGAGGAAAATTGGATGTCCCCGCTTATCTTTATCACGCCTCGCGCCGGCCGGCCAGGGCACGCGCGAGCGTGTTGCGGTCGGTGTATTCCAGCTCGCCGCCGATGGGCACGCCGTAGGCGATGCGGGTCGCCTTGATATGCCGGGCGCGCACCAGGTCACTGATGTAGTGCGCGGTGGCTTCGCCCTCGACCGTGAGATTGGTCGCGAGCACGACCTCCTTGACGATTCCCTCATCGAGCAGGGCCTCGAGTCGGGGAATGCCGATCTCCTCCGGGCCGATGCCATCGAGCGGCGACAGTCGCCCCATAAGCACGAAATACAGGCCGTTATAAACGCCGGACTGGTCAAGCGAGACAAGATCGGAAGGCGACTCGACCACACACAGCAGCGACTTATCGCGCCGGTTGGACGAGCAGATCGGACACAGTTCGGTTTCGCTCAGGTTGTTGCAACGCTGACAGTGAACGATGCGCTCGACGGCATCGGTAAGCGCCTGCGCAATGGTTCGCGCGCCTTCGCGGTCGCGTTCGAGCAGATGATAGGCCATGCGGCTGGCGCTCTTGGGGCCCACGCCCGGCAGCCGGCGCAGGGCCTGCTTGAGCGCTTCGAGGACGGTGACGTCGTTCATGAAAAAACCTGAATGGACAGGATTTACAGGATTAAAACAGGATTTACAGGATTAAAAAATGAAATTGAAAATGATTGATGAGTTATTTTTTTCATTCTCGAAATCCTGTTAATCCTGAAAAATCCTGTTAAGGAATATCTGATTTATTAAAAACTCAACGCGGAGGCGCCAAGGCGCAAAGAACGCGAAGTTTTTCTGTTTGATTATTCATCGTTTTTCTTTGCGACCTTTGCGTTCTTTCCGTCCTTCGGTCCGCAAACGGCACACCCCTGTGCCGCTTCTGCGTCTTTGCGTTGAAAACTCATATTAATCAGAACTTCCTTAATCCTGTCTATTGATCAGAACGGCAGTTTCATTCCGGGGATATTCAACCCGGCGGTGAGCCCGGCCATTTTCTCTTCGGTGGTCTTCTCCACCTTGCGCACCGCGTCGTTCATCGCCGCCGCGATCAGGTCTTCGAGCACTTCCTTGTCGTCCTGCAGCAGGCTCGGGTCGATCTGGACGCGCTTTACATCGTGCCGACAGGTCATGGTGACGCTGACCATGCCGCCCCCGCTGCTGCCGGTAACCTCGATCGTCGCCAGTTGTTCCTGGGCCTTGCGCAGATTCTCCTGCATCGCCTGCGCCTGCTTCATGATGTTTCCCAATCCGCCTTTCATGTTGTCCTCGCCGTGATTAAACCTTTGGCCGAATCGAAGCCAGGTTCACCCGGGCATTGAATTTTTCCTGCAGCGCGCGCACGTTGGGGTCGTCCGCGATCGCCTGCACCGCCGCTTGCTGGCGTTCGTCTTGCAAGCGGCTCTTCTCTTTTGCCGGTGTTTCTGCCGTCGGGCGACCCAGATTCATCTTAAGGCGCATCGGCGCGCCGTGATATTTTTCCAGCGCCTTCCTGAGCTCTTCCTCGCGCTCCTTGCTGAGAATCTTCGCGTGCGATTCTTCCAGCGTCAGGGTCATTACGCCATCAGCGTACGACTCCAGCGTCGTGCTGCTGGCCAACTCGCGCAGCAGACCGGTGAGCCCGAGCTGGGCCACCACTTCACTCCATTTTGTCTCCGGCGCGCCGGGACTTTGCGAAACCGTGGCCGCGGCCGGCGTAACGGCGGCAGGCTTCGCCGTTACCGTCACGGGTGATGTGGTTTGTGGCGCCGTGGCCGTTGGGGTCACGGTCCTGGGCGCCGGCGTGGCGGCGGGAATGGATGAGCGTGCCTCGCCCGCTTCCGCCGGGCGGAACGCCACCATGCGCAACAGGATAATCTCCAATCCGCTGCGCGGGTCGGGGGCATAGGGCAGATCGCGGCTCCCCATCACGCCGATCTGATAATAAAGCTGCACGTCCTGCGGCGACATGGCACGCGCGTGTGCGAGCACGCGTTCGCCCTCTTCACCCGCGAGCGCCGGGTCGGCCTGCGCCAGCGCAATCCGGTGCAGCGAAAGCAGCAAATCCTTCAGAACTGCCTCATAATCCAGACCGAACTCGGTGGCCTCGGATACGACCTTGAGCAGACCTCCGACAGCGCCGGCCTCAAGTCCTTGCAGAATGTTTTCGATGAAATTCTGATCGATCGTGCCCAACATGGCGCGCACTTCCGGCTCATTAACCTGGCCACCGCCGTAGGCTATCGCCTGATCGAGCAGTGAAAGTCCGTCGCGCATGCTGCCATCCGCCGCGCGCGCCAGCAGTTTGATGGAGCCCGCGTCGTGGGCAATGCCTTCCGCATCCAGTATCTTCTGGATTTGCGCGGCGATTTGTTCCAGCGGCAAACGCTTGAGATTGAATTGCAGGCAGCGCGACAGCACCGTCACCGGCAGTTTCTGCGGATCGGTGGTGGCGAGCAGAAATTTGACGTGCGGTGGCGGTTCTTCCAGCGTTTTCAGCAAGGCATTGAAGCTGTGGGTGGACAGCATGTGCACTTCGTCGATGAGGTAGACCTTGTAGCGGCCGCGCGAAGGCGCGTACTGCACGTTGTCGAGAAGTTCGCGCGTGTCATCCACCTTCGTGCGCGAGGCCGCGTCCACCTCGATCAGATCGATAAAACGGCCTTCGTCCACTTCCCGGCAGGCACTGCACCGGCCGCAAGGCTTGGACGTCACACCGGTTTCACAGTTGAGCGATTTCGCGAGAATGCGGGCGATGGTGGTCTTGCCCACGCCACGGGTACCGGTGAACAGGAAGGCATGATGCAGTCGGCCATGGTCGAGCGCATTGACCAACGGCTGCACCACGTGGCTCTGGCCCACGAGCTCGGTGAAGTTGCGGGGGCGCCATTTGCGTGCCAGGACCTGATAGCTCATGGACGTTCGCTCTGTCCTCGAAAATTCGGTATCAAGAAATGGACAGGATTAACAGGATTACACAAGATTCACAGGATTAAATTAAGGAAACTCTGATTTATTAGTTTTCAACGCAGAGACGCAAAGACGCAAAGATTTTTTCAGTTATTTTTCCGGGCTTTTTCTTTGCGCCTTCGCGCCTTGGCGTCAAATAATCATAATTAATCAGACCTTCCTTAAAGATATTTGTAAATCAAATCCTGTTAATCCTGAAAAATCCTGTAAATCCTGTCTATTCAAACGGGTGGCGGTTCGAGCCAACCACACCCCAGTACCCGAAATACCTGCTGCGGCTGCTTCCTTCCGGACCTGACCGGGTTCACAAGCTTCCGTCGCCGAGGGGACCGGCTCTCACCGCCATAATCAATCAGTAGGCGGGAAGTTTACCATGCTGTGAAGGTGGAGGGATAACTGCGAAAGTGGCGATTGAAATGGCGGAGAGGGAGGGGTGATCTGATCCGGAAACAGGCGAAGACACTTAGTTGCACAAACAATTGCTACCGCAGGGCATGATGCACGGCCTCGCCGATCTTTGACGGGTTACGCACGACGTGGGCGCCGAGCGCCTCGATGCGCTCCATCTTGGCCGCCGCGGTGTCGGCCGGGCCGGCGATGACGGCGCCGGCGTGGCCCATGCGGCGCCGTGACGGTGCTGTCAGCCCCGCGATGAAACAAACCAGCGGCTTGCCCAGGTGGTCCTTGGCCCAGGCGGCGGCCTCGATCTCCTGGCTGCCCCCGATCTCGCCGATCATCACCACGGCCTCGGTGTCCGGGTCGCCCTTGAAGGCGCGCATGACGGTCAGAAAATCCGTGCCGGTGACCGTATCGCCGCCGATGCCGACACAGGTGGACTGCCCCAGCTTGTATTCGGCCATTTGTTCGACCGCTTCGTAATTGAGCGTGCCGGAGCGCGAGACCACCCCGATCATTCCGGGTTTATAAATATGGGCCGGCATGATGCCGACCTTGCATTCATTGGGCGTGATCACGCCCGGCGTGTTGGGGCCGACGATCACCACGTCGCGCCCGGCGGAATAACGCTTGACGCGCACCATGTCCTGCACCGGGATGCCGTCGGCAACAACAACAATCGTGCGGATGCCGGTGTCGATGGCTTCCATGATGGCGTCGGCGGCGAACGGCGGCGGCACGAAAATGCCGGCGACATCGGCCCCGGTGCGCGCCACCGCTTCGTGCACGGTGTCGAACACGGGAATCCCGAGATGCTTGGTGCCGCCCTTGCCGGGTGTCACGCCGGCCACGACTTGGGTGCCGATCTTGATGGATTCCTCGGCGTGGAAACTCCCGTGCTGGCCGGTCAGGCCCTGGATCACGACACGCGAGGATTTATTTATAAAGATGCTCATGGGCGGTAGCTCCGCTGGTGGCGCGCACGGCCATGGCCGCGGCATCGTCGAGATTGTTGGCGGTGAGGAAATTCAGGCCCGACTGGGCCAGGACGGCGCGCCCCTGTTCCACGTTGGTGCCGGCAAGGCGCACCACGACCGGCACTTTGACGTTGAGTTCACGCATCGCGCGCACGATGCCTTCCGCCACCCAGTCACAGCGGTTGATGCCGGCGAAGATATTGACCAGCACCGCCTTGACGTTCTTGTCCAGCAGCACGATGCGAAAGGCGTTGGCGACTTTCTCTGGCGAAGCGCCGCCTCCCACATCGAGAAAGTTCGCTGGCCGCCCGCCGTGAAGAGCGATGGCGTCCATCGTGGCCATGGCGAGTCCGGCGCCGTTGACGATGCAACCGACATTGCCCTCGAGTGCGATGTAATTGAGGCCATGCGCGGCGGCCTCGACTTCCTTGGGGTCTTCCTCGTCGAAATCCCTCAGATTGCTGATATGCGGCCGGCGGTAGATGGCGTTGTCGTCAAACTGCATTTTCGCGTCCAGCGCGAGCAATTGGCCGTCCAGGGTGACGGCCAGCGGATTGATTTCAATCAGCACGGCATCGTTGTCGCGAAAGCAGCGGTATAGCGCCTTCATGAGCTTCACTGCGGCGGGCAGGTGTTTGCCGCCCAGTCCCAGATGCGCGGCGACCTTGCGGCATTGGAAGTCGAGCAGTCCCACCGCGGGATCCACCGCTTCGCGCACGATGCGCGCCGGCTCATTACGCGCTGTCTCTTCGATCTCGACCCCGCCACCGTCGCAAGCGATGATCGTGATGCGCTGGCTCGCGCGGTCAATGACAAAACCAAAATAGTGCTCGCGCGCGATGTCCACGGCCTGCTCGATCAGCACGCGCTGCACGCGTTGCCCCTGCGGACCGGTTTGGGCGGTGATCAGGGGCCGACCGATCATTTCATCGGTCGCCGCGCGCACTTCTTCAACGGTGTGGGCCAGCTTGACGCCACCGGCCTTGCCGCGGCCGCCGGCGTGGATCTGCGCCTTGATCACGAAGCGGCTGACGCCGAGTTCCTCGGCCACGGCCACCGCCTGTTCCACGCTGTGCGCCACGCTGCCCGCGGGCACCGGTACGGCGTATTGGCGCAACAACTCCTTCGCTTGGTACTCGTGGATATTCACGCCACCATCTCCTCGCGCGCCTCGATTCGCTCCATCTTCGCCACCACGACCTCGGCCTGGCGGATCGAGGCGGCATCGAGCATGCGTCCATCGAGCATTACCGCCCCTTGACCCTTGCTCGCGGCTTCCGCCATCGCCGCAAGAATGCGCCGGGCGCGTGCAACTTCAGCCTCGGTGGGCGTGAACACCTCGTTCGCAAGCGCGATCTGCGATGGGTGGATCGCCCATTTGCCTTCAACGCCGAGGGCAGCCGCCGCGCGCGCGGCGACGCGATAGCCATCCGGGTCCTGGATTTCGCTGAACGGTCCGTCAATCGGGCGCAGGCCGTATGCGCGGCAAGCGACCACGAGCCGCGACAGCGCGTAGTGCCACTGATCATTCCAGTGACGCGCACGGACGCCGTCATCGTCCGAGTGGGTGAGCACGGCATAATCGGGATTGGCCCCACCCATGGTGGTGACGCGCGCCTGAGTCGAGGCGGCGAAGTCGGCGACGCCGAAGACAAGGGCCTCGAGCCGCTCGGGGCAGGTTGCGGCGATGTCCTCGATGTTGGCCATGCCGCGCGCTGTCTCGATGAGTGCATGGATGCCGATCGGCTTGAGGCCTTTGGACGACTCGATTTGCGCAAGCAGCGTGGCGACGAAGAGGATATCCGCGGGTGCATTGACCTTGGGAATAAGGAGCGTGTCGATCCGCTTGCCTGCCTGCTCCACGACCTCAACGATGTCACGGTAGCAGTAGGGCGTGTCGAGACCGTTGATACGTACGGATACCGCGCAACGCGACCAGTCGTGGTGCGTGAGCGCGCGGATGACGTGCTTGCGAGCTTCTTCTTTCTCGGCGGGCGCTACCGCGTCCTCGAGATCCATGAACACGACATCGGCGCCGAGTGTGGAGGCCTTTTCCAGCATGCGTGGGTTACTGCCGGGGACGGCAAGCTCACTTCGGTGCAAACGGTCCTTGCTAGGCATGTCAGTTCCTTGTTCGTGTAAGTATTCGCAACGGCAGCGCCGACCAGGCCGCGCCGCCCGCGCTAATCTTGCGTAAACTACTGCGCTCAGAGGTAAACAGGGGCAAGCTTATTTTCCTCCCGGAAGCAGGAAACCGGAGGCTTCAAACGTATCACAGCCCTACCATCGTCACAATAACGCGAAAGTGGTGAGTGATTAACAACGGGAGGGGTGAGCCGGAAACAGGCGAAGACACTTAACGTGTCTTCGCCCCGGTGAACGCCCGGCCAGGGGTGAGACGGGGATTTCGAGAACGTTCGGTGAACGTTCTCGCCGTCGAACGGGCGGGCTGCAGTTGCCCGCCCCGGGCTGGCAACGGGCCGGGGTTAATCGAAGACAAAAATGTCGCGCCAGGAACGACAGACACAAGCCGTAGGATAATTACCAATGAGTTACCGAGGGTTCGACGAGGATCGCCGGGAGCGATCCCAAGCGGCCGAAGGCCGACCTGAAAGGCGAGGCGCAGGGATGCGCCGAGTAATCTCCTATTTACTGGTCAAATAGAAATGGGGCCAAAGGCCCCATTTCTATTTGACTGGCGGAGAGGGAGGTCGCTCCGCACTTTCTTCGCTGCGCTGTCCTGCTTCGCTCGAAAGCCGGGGCTCGGCATCCTGCCTCGCCCGCTCAGCGGGAAAAAGGTCCAGTGGACCTTTTTCTATTCCGCTTCGCCCCTGTGCTCTCGCGACATTAGTGCATCCATGCACGTCAGGATTCCGAACCCTAAAGGGTTCGAATACCTTTCGCACTTTGCCATTACCCAAGCCGGGGGTATCAACCCCCGGCTTGGGTAATGGCGGAGAGGGAGGGATTCGAACCCTCGGTACGCTTTTGGCGTACACACACTTTCCAGGCGTGCTCCTTAAACCGCTCGGACACCTCTCCGGGGATAACGCATGGCGCCACGCGCCAAAACGGGACGCAAGGGTAAACTACCGGCTACTTCTCCGCAATAAAGCCATCAGACAGCGTGGGAAAGTCCGCCCAAACCACCGCGCAGCACCGAGACCTCGAACCCCCGCTGGCTCAGCAGGAATGCCGCCGCACAGCTGCGACTACCGGTCTGGCAGAAGACAACATAGTGACGCTTTGAATCGAGTCCGGGGGCCTTGAGCCGCAACAGATACAACGGCAGGTTCATGCTGCCCTTGATCGTGCCGTTGCGAAATTCATCATCGGTGCGCACATCGAGCAACCCCGCCCCTGTTTGCGCCAAGACCTTGGCTTGATTCAGAGTCACCCACTTCACCAGCGGCTCCCGCATCAGCTCGTCGAAATCTTTCCGGGCCAGGCGCATCAGGACACCATCCGTCGCCATCACCACCGTGGCATTGCGTGGCGCGCCGGACAGCAGCGCCTCTTCACCGAAGCCGTCGCCTTCGCCCAATTGTCCGACGACGAAAACCTTGCCGCCTTTCTCCGCCTTGCGTGACACATTGGCTTTGCCGGATTTAATGATGTAGTAAAAGTCGCCCGGATCGCCCTGCCGGATGATGACCTGATTCGCCTTGACGTCGACGGGTTTAAACCGGGCAAACAGGGCGTTGATATTGGAAGGCGGGAGTTTCTGGAACGTCTCACTGCGCAGCATGCGTATCATCCATTCCGGGTCCTGGCTGCCGTCGAATTCGGTCACTTCATAGCCGGTCGTCTGATCCCAAGTGAGCAAACGATCCAACAATGCGCTATCCACCCGTGCGACGGTAACGGCCGTCTTGGCGGTGCCGGTGTATTGGCGCGGCTTGAGTTGGGCGAGCGCGTAGCGCGCCTCGTCGGTACCGGCTGCCACGTGCAGCGTCAGATTGGTGCTGGTGGATGTCAGGTCCACCTCGCCCGACAGCAGATAAATGGAAAGACTGTCGTGGTCGCCCTGCTTGAACAGCTGGCTGCCTAACGGGAGTCTTTCAATGACTGCCTGGTTCGCCAGCTCCCGGAAGTTTTCCGGCGTCAGCGAGTTGATCGGGACCAGGGTTTGGAGGATGTCCTTATCCATTCAGGGCAAGTCCGTTTTGTGAAACCCGCTTTTTATTTCCGTCCGTTCGTCTCACGCCGCCTTGCGCGTAACAAGGCTTTTAACCTTGATGCCCGCGGCTTTCTTCCGTACCCGCCACAGATCGTACTGAGACTGAAGGTTCACCCAGATTTCCGGTTCCGTGGCGAAAGCCTTGGCGAGCCTCACCGCCATCTCCGGCGTAACCGGTGTACGGCCATTTACAATGGCGGAGATATGCTTGCGCGTGACACCGAGGGCCCCGGCCGCCTGCGTAATGGTCACCCCCAAGGGCTTCAGATAAAGTTCACGCAGAATCTCCCCGGGATGCGCTGGGGCATGCATTTTCGAAGCTTTCTCAATGATAGTCGGCATAATCCACCTCGCAGGCGTGTCCTTCCTCGAAACGAAAGATCACGCGGTAATTTTCATCCACGTCCACCGCCCAGCGTCCTGCATCTTTCCCTTTGAGCGGATGTAATCGAAGTCCCGGCATGTTCACTTGCTTGATATGCGTTGCAGCGTTGAGCAGGGTCAGAATCAGCGTTAACCGTTTGGCATGCTTTGCCTGGACCTTGCGGGCGCCGCCCGTGCGAAAGAACAACTCAAGTCCTTTGTGCCGGAAACTTTTGATCATCGCTATGGATAAACGTAACCTATCAGGTTACGTATGTCAAACCGGCCATATAAACGAAAACGGCTGAGAGAGTATTCGGACCCATGGGGCAACCATCGTTTTGCACCGGCGCTCAGAATTACTTTGACAATGCATGGCTGAACAGTGAGTTAGCCTGACGGCATCACAAGACCCGTGCCGGCTGTGGCGTTTTGGTGGAGGGAGGAGGAAGATAAAGAAAAATGCTAGGGGATGGGTTGTGAAAAACAAGAATTGCTGGTCG
>Ga0155848_1028_pt3 | contig 29538 bp, 29 predicted proteins | sample RifCSPlowO2_01_FD_107502 | JGI IMG/M metagenome (GOLD analysis project Ga0155848, IMG submission 107502) | Candidatus Muproteobacteria bacterium RIFCSPLOWO2_01_FULL_60_18
GGAGAAGGGAAGTGGGTACGGCCTTCGGCCGGTTCCTGGGTAGGCCATCGGCGACAGGCACAGTTCGCCCATTCCGTGCAGTTTCAGGCGGCCAGCCCCACAATCCCAAGCGCGATGGCGACAGGGGAAATTACTTCATTTTCGCAAACGCCGCCGCGCGGGCGTGAAGCGAGATAGCGAAGTTCCTGATACTCAGTTCTTCGCTTGGTTGCTTGAACTCGCCGCGTTTTCCAGACTTTTCGTTGGACGTAAAGTAGCAAGCTGCATCGTATAGAAGTTCCCGGACAAGGCGACGACAGAATTCCTCGCCACTCTGTGCATACGAGCGTTCTTGAAACGCTTCGTCAATTTTGAACAAGGGAAGTTTTTTACGGCGCTTAGGTCGCAGCGAGATTGGAGCTTCTTCCAGCATATAAATATATCCGAGCCAAGGTCGCTGTGAGGGTTCAAAAGTCCCTTTTTTGTATGCTGTCCAAAAATCTGTTGCATTCCCAAGAGCTTCTTCCACTCTGTTATTGAAGTTGTTGCTGAAACTACCGACGAGCGACTTTACTTCTACAACAGCCACGAGATCATTATTTGATGTAACGACCAAATCCCATTCTTTTGTGGGACGAAAAAAACCAGGGAGAGTGCGACCGTTTTTATTAGAAACATGGATAGAAACATCCGGGAGCCCGGCGTCGCGAACAATGGCGGCGATAAGTTTGATAAACCCATCGGCATGTTTGCCGCCGGTGACGGAACCGCGTTTGCCGGCGTCCTTGACGCCTGTTTTGCTACCCTGTCGCTTGTGTTGCTGTGCACGGACCCGCCAGAAGTGCTTAACGGCATCGCCGAGTTTTGTTTCCACGTCCAGCAAGGTGAACTCCCTATCGAGTTGTTATTCGTGCAAACGGACCACCGAAGACGAGAAAAGCTCCTGCGATTCGTGGCTGACGCGCTTTGCCGCCATTTGGAAATAGTGTGGGTCCACTTCGACACCGATACTGTTCCGGCCCCATTTTGCCGCCGCCACGCTGGTGGTTCCCGTGCCCAAGAACGGGTCCAGCACCGTGTCACCGACAAACGAGAACATGCGAACGAGCCGCTCGGCAAGCTCAGGAGGATACGGCGCCGGATGATTCTTTGTGGAGGCCCCGGTAACGCCGGTCCAAATCTGTTGAAACCAGACCTTGTGGCGTTCGGCGGGAACCACGCTGAGTATGCGCGTCGCCAGACTCGGGCTTCGATACCCCCCGGGTTTGCGCTCCATCAGAATGAACTCAATATCGTTCTTGATGACCGCGTTCGGTTCGTAAGGCTTCCCCAGGAAACCGCCGCCGTTTCCGCTCGCTTCATATACGGCATTTGCAATCTTGTGCCAGATAATGGGCGCGAGATTGTTATATCCGATCATTCGGCAATGTTCTTGTATCGAAGCATGCAGTGGAACCACCACATGCTCACCTTTGTTCTTTCGTCGGGACAGACAAACATCGCCCACGACGCAAACAAGCCTTCCGCCGGGGACAAGCGCGTCGTAGCAGGCTCGCCAAACCTTATCTAACTCGGACAGGAATTCTTCATAGTCCTCGATATATCCCATTTGATCAGGATGTTCGCGGTAATCCTTGAGCGTCCAGTAGGGTGGCGAGGTAACTACCAGGTGAACGCTATTGGGCGGCAGGAAATCAATCTGCCGCGAATCATGGTTGTACAGATCGTGCGTCGTGGGAACCTGGGAAAGCCGGGCCTCGATAGCGGCAATTGCCTTGGGATCCTTGGCGATTCTTGGCAAATCCGTCTGGTGGTCGGTGATTTCGCCGATTTCGGGAGGGATCCAATCGGCGGGATCAAATGCTTTCGCCTCCGGTCCTTCAGTGATGCTATTTTTATCCTTAACGGCGGTTTCCATAACGCCGACATTCTAGAGCGATGTCCCGGCGGCGTCACGCGGCTTTAATGCTAAGGTATTTTTAGTACTTCCACCCCGCGATCCGGAATCTGCCCCTAATTCTGCTTCTTCGCCCTATCCCCGTCTTTGCCATGCTTGGCCTTAAAGGGGTAGGCGCTGCCGGTGTAGCCGCGGGCCGGGACGTACAGCGATAGCACCATGGTCACGGCCAGCACGGTGACCGTGGCCGCGAGCGACCAGGACACCGGGATATGGTAGACGTCAATCAGCAGCATCTTGCTGCCGATCAGGATCAGCACGATCGCGAGGCCGTAGGTAAGCAGATGAAACTTCTCGTGCAGGCCGGCGAGCAGGAAGTACATCGCGCGCAGGCCGAGGATGGCGAAGACATTTGAGGTCAGGACGATGAACGGGTCGGTCGTGATCGCGAAAATGGCCGGGATGGAATCCACGGCGAACACGATGTCCACGATGCCGATCAGCAGGATCACCACGAACAGCGGCGTGGCCACTTTGGCGCCGTCGATACGGGTGAAGAACTTCTCGCCGTCCAGGTCCGGCGCGATGCGCATGTGGCGGCGGATCCATTTCAGCGCCGGGTTCGATTCCAGGTCCGGTTCCTGCCCGGCGGCCCACCACATCTTGATGCCGGTGAACACCAGGAACGCGCCGAACAGGTACAGCACCCAGTCGAAGCGCGCGATCAGCCACGCGCCGGCGAAGATCATCACCGCGCGCAGCACCAGCGCGCCGAGGATGCCGACCATCAGCACGCGTTTCTGGTATTCCCCCGGCACCGCGAAATACGTGAACACCAGCAGGAACACGAAGATGTTGTCCACCGCCAGCGCCTTCTCGACGAGGTAGCCGGTGACGAACTCGAGCGCCTTGACGTTGGCCATGCCCCGCGCCGCCTCGTCACCGCCCATCCCGCCCAGGTACCACCACAGCAGGCCGACGAACACGAACGACACCGCGACCCAGATCACCGACCAGACCGCGGCCTCGCCCATTGAGACCTTGTGGGCGCCCTGCTTGTTCATGGCGAGGAAATCGACCAACAGCGCCACGACCACGAAGGCCGCGAACAGCATCCACATCAGCGGTGTGCCGACAGTCATCTATGTTAGGAAATCCGCCATGTTATTTTGGGAGGATTTGATTAAGTGGAGAAATATCGTGACCCCCTCTCCCTAGCCCTCTCCCCCCTTAAGTGGGAGAGGGAAGTTAATTAATGATTCCTTACAAATTACTCAAATGGTGATTCGTGCACGGATCATACCGGCTGGCCAGGCACGTTTGCGCCGAAACCCGTCTTTGAACCGAATGTCGCTTCGATTTCTTGTCGATACAACGCAATTAAACCGTCCGCATCAACTTTTCCCCAGATCAGCCAATGAACCAACTCATCGATGACCTCGAGCGCAGCGTCGCTGAGCTTAAACTCGGATATTTTGTACGAATTGTTAAGCGCGCCGATCGGCTGAAGGTGATCCAGTCGGAGAATCGACTCGTCGGGTCCGCCGGCAATCGGCAGGCGATCCCAAACGAATTGAGGATATTCGCAATGCCGAACGCGCTCGACGAAATCGGGCTTGTAGCCCGCGCGCCGGCCATCTCTGTCCACACCATAATAAGGTGCAACCAGTACCGTTGGTGCGGTGGAATTCTTCGGCGTTCCCTTGGTCAACGCTTGTTCAACCGCTGGATTATTGGAACCAATGACCAGACAGGGCCTCTTCTTGGCCCGATAGGCTGCCCAAACCTCCCCGTCTGAATGCGGCATGGCGGCGACGGGCAGATCTGTTTTCTCGGGCGGCTGATTGACGCTGAGGGGACAACGCGAAGGATGGCACTGTCATGCCGACTGGCGTCAGCTCGTCCTACCGGCTCCAGCGCATAAGGAACCTGGTCCACGTGGGGCGCGAAAGCAATGATCAACGCGCCCCGGCAAAGTTTTTTCTCATTGTTCCTGGTCCACCAATTGGCGGATCCAATGATCGATTGAATGCAGTCGTCAGGAAACATTGCCGCCCTTCCTGGTGGATGATTGCCATACTTCGTCCGAGAATTCGGCGGCTTTTTCGCCAGGTGTTAACGGCTGGCCAGCGAGATCGTCAAGCCAGGCAATACCTGCTTCGTAAACCTCGTCGACCCTGGGATTCTTTACCAGGGGCACAAGCCTGAGCGCTTTCGGTTTCCTGCTTTTTTGTTTTTCTTGTAGCGCATGCATCCTTTCTTTTAATTTTTTCTTTTTCTTCTCGGAGAGGTTGTCCATTCTCAACTGTCTCGGTTCAGGCACTGCGCTTGACGTATCTTCTACTGCCAAGGAAAAGTCCAGGTGTTCATTCGGTGCGGCCGACAGCATGAGCTTGGTGCTATAGACGTGATCGAGCAGGCTGGGTGCATCCTGTCCAAACCTGTCGACATAACGCTTCAAGTACATTGTGATATCGGCTGGAAGTTTCCATTCCCGCTCCTGTAATAATCGTTCGTTTCTCAAAGACCAACGAAACCCATCGTCCTTGTCCTCATAGTTGCTGGGAGATATTTTTTTGTCTGCGCCAATCACGAGGAACGCCGGTTCGATACGTTCGCGCACCTCTTGGGACCAAGGGCCGAACTTGTCGAACTGCCAGTGGGCGCTGGTGAAGGTTTTTCCTTGATTGCGCCGTGCATAGACAAGATCGGCCAAATAGACATACTTCATCAGGTGAATCGGGCCGAGCTGACGGTCGGTGTGCTTGTCTTCCTCCCCGGCGACCAGCAGGACGTACTGAAGGAGTAAATCGACGTGACTGGGATCGAATGGCATCGCTAGGTACGGAGGTTTCGAATGGTCGTCTGATTAGACGAGGCGTCAAAATTATAGCAGGCGAAGTCCACGCAGCCTACTCGGTGCCGAAAGAATTGGGAATAAGACTTATAGACAGGCCGCGGAATTGATCAGAGCTTTGCTAATGTCGCCTTAGCGCCAGGCCGTACTTGATTAGATGGAAGCCGCAGCCCGAAGATGGCGAAGATGTTGGACGTGAAGACTCTACCTGACGCGATTATTCTTCGTCTTCCTCATCCGCATCGCGCTGCACAACAAGGTCTCGATCATGGCGATCGATCGCCCCGTGCAGCTGGGCAAGCGCATCGTGCAGCGCGGCCACCGAAGGCTCGTTTGTCTGCACATGGCGTGCGCGCAGCGATTCCATGAGAGTCTCGAAACGATCGGCGAGGCGCCGTTCGGGGTCGATCGGCCCGTCGGCCCAACCGACCATGTCGGCGAGGTCCGAGATCTTCTGCGCGAGCGCCACGTGGGTATTCGCCGTCGAATCGCCGGATTCGACGGCTTTTGTTACCGCATCCAACAATGCTAGGAGTTTCATGCGCGACGTAGGCCTTTCACAACGGCGTCAGCTTGTGCCAGCGTGCGTATCAGTCGCCTAGGCGCTCCGAGCGCCGCTGGCACCCTCATCGCCGTCCAGATCGAGCTGGCCTTCCTTGAAAACGCGCGAAGCCAGGACGTCCTCGGCCTCCAGGGTCATCAAGTCCGACTTGCTGAGTTTGCTGCCGCGGCGCGCGAACAAGCGGTTGGCCTGGCGCAGGCGGGCGCGGTCGAGTGCGTTGCGCACCGAGCGGGCATTGGCAAAGTGCGGCAGCTTCATGCGCAGCCGGAGGTATTCCGCGAACGCCTTATCCGCCTCTTCGCTGAAACGGTAATTCTGCTGCGCGAGCATCAGTTTGGCGATCGCCAGCAGTTCGTCCGAGGAATAGTCCGGGAAATCGACATGGTGCGCGATGCGCGAGCGCATGCCGGGGTTGCTCATGAAGAACCGGTCCATCTTGTCCTTGTACCCGGCCAGGATCACCACGAGGTCGTCGCGGTTGTTCTCCATGACTTGCAACAGGATTTCGATCGACTCGGCGCCGTAGTCGCGTTCGTTCTCGGGCTTGTAGAGGTAATAGGCTTCGTCGATGAACAGCACGCCGCCCATGGCCTTCTTGATGACTTCCTTGGTCTTGGGGGCGGTGTGGCCGATGTATTGCCCGACCAAGTCGTCGCGCGTCACCGTCACCAGGTGGCCTTCGCGCACGTAGCCCAGGCGCTTGAGGATTTCGCCCATGCGCATGGCCACGGTGGTTTTTCCGGTGCCGGGGTTACCGGTGAAACTCATGTGCAAGGTCGGCGTGACGGACGTCAGCTCGAACTGCTTGCGCAATCGATCGACGAGCAGCAAGGCCGCGACTTCGCGGATACGGGTTTTGACGGGCTTGAGGCCAATCAGCTCGCGGTCGAGCTTATCGAGTACTTCCTGGACATTGGAGGCCTTGAATTCGGCCTCGAGGTCGACCTTGTCACCGACCGGGGAAATATTCGGCTTTGCGTCGCTCATAGCCTGGCTCCTGCAAGAATTCGGGGGGAAACTGGGCGGCGCGTCGAGCGCGCCGCCCATTCAGCTCCATTTACCGCAATCTCAGTAGCGCTCGTTTTCCGGCTTATCCGTGGCGTAGGAGTGCACGGTATAACGAATCATGCGTCCTTCGCTTTCCTGCCGTGCCAGGCCGAAACCGGGCTCTTTCTTCGGGCGGTTGACCATGAACGACATCGCCGGGCTTTCCCCACCGCGTACAGAGCTAAACGCCATCACGCGGATATAGTGATTGGGGAAGGTCTTGCGGCAGTTGTTGATCTCCATCAGGATCCCGGCGGGGTCCTTCAGGTCGAACATCGGCATGCCGAACATTTCCCAATAGGTGTTGCGCGGGTGCGGGTCGTCGGTGTACTCCACGCTCACCGCCCAGCCGTGTTTCAGCGCCCATTTGATCTGCGCCGTAATTTGCGTATCGGTCAGGTCAGGCAGAAATGAAAACTGACCCTGCGTCACGCGATTTCCAGGATTGGTCATCATGATTAATTCTCCTCGTAATTAGTTGCTGGTCGTGGCCGTGGGCACGAAGTCAGCGGTATCGGTCGAATCGTAATTGAAGGTGATGTCCTTCCACGTTTCGAGCGCGGCCTTGAGCGGGCTGCAGGTCTTGGCGGCATGTTCCAGAATCTGCGGACCTTCCTTCATGTAATCGCGGCCTTCATTGCGCGCCATCACCATGGCTTCCAGCGCCACGCGGTTGGCGGTCGCGCCCGCCTGGATGCCCTGCGGATGGCCGATGGTGCCGCCGCCGAACTGCAAGATTACGTCTTCGCCCAGATAGTGCAGCAGCTGGTGCATCTGACCGGCATGAATGCCGCCCGAGGCCACCGGCATCACCTTGTTGAGCGACGCCCAGTCCTGTTCGAAGAACAGACCGTTTTCCAGGCTCTTGGGGTTGTGCGTCTCGCGCAATACATCGTAGAAACCCTTGATCATGAGCGGATCGCCTTCAAGCTTGCCGACCACGGTGCCGGCGTGGATGTGATCCACACCCGCCATGCGCATCCACTTGCAGATGACGCGGAAGTTCATGCCGTGATTCTTCTGGCGCGAGTATGTCGAATTACCGGCGCGGTGCAGATGCAGGATCATGTCGTTCTTGCGGCACCACTTTGCCATAGTCTGGATCGCGGTGTAGCCGATCACGAGGTCGATCATGACGATGATCGAACCGAGGTTCTTGGCGAACTCGGCGCGCTCGATCATTTCGTCCATGGTCGCGGCGGTGACGTTCATGTAATGGCCCTTGACTTCGCCCGTGGCGGCGGAAGCCTTGTTCACCGCCTCCATGCAATAGAGGAAACGGTCACGCCAGTGCATGAACGGCTGGCTGTTGATGTTCTCGTCGTCCTTCACGAAGTCGAGACCACCCTTCAGCGCCTCGTACACCACGCGCCCGTAGTTGCGGCCGGACAGGCCGAGCTTGGGTTTGGTGGTGGCGCCGAGCAGCGGACGGCCGAACTTGTCGAGACGCTCGCGTTCGACCACGATGCCGGTGGCCGGGCCCTGGAAGGTCTTGAGGTAAGCGACCGGGAGACGCATGTCTTCCAGGCGCAGCGCCTTCACGGCCTTGAAGCCGAAGACGTTGCCGATGATGCTGGCGGTCAGATTGGGGATCGAGCCTTCCTCGAACAGGTCGAGGTCATAGGCGATGTAGGCGAAGTACTGCGCTTCGTTCTTGGTACCCGGGCCGGTGTTCGGCACGGGTTCGCTCTTGTACGCCTTGGCGCGATACAGCTCGCAGGCGGTCAGGCGGTCGGTCCAGACCACGGTCCAGGTGGCGGTGGAGGATTCGCCGGCGATCGCGGCGGCGGCCTCTTCGTGGTCCACACCCGGTTGCGGGGTGACACGGAATACCACGATGACATCGGTGTCCTTGGGTTTGTAATCCGGCTCCCAATAGCCCATTTTCTTATAGGGCATGACGCCGGCTTTATAGCGTTCTTTGCCCTCTTTGATCGTTCCGCCTGCTTCTGGCTTACCCATAACTATCCTCCTGCGATTCAGTGAAAGTACGGTTTGTACAGAGCGCTAACCCTATAGCGCCCTAATCATAAATAACACTCATATTTTTTAATTGTTATGATAAGCTATTACTTATAGTAACTCCGGGCCCATACTTTGCACCTTACGCTGCGCCAACTCAAGGTTTTCGAATCCGTCGCGCGGCATTTGAACTATACCCGCGCGGCGGAAGAGCTTTTTCTCACCCAGCCGGCGGTATCCATGCAGGTGAAGCAGCTCGAGGAAAGCCTGGGCGTGGCGCTGTTCGAGCAGCTCGGCAAGCGCATCCATCTCACCGAGGCCGGACGCGAAGTGCTGACCTACGCGCGCACCATCACCCAGCAGCTCGACGAACTGGAAGCGGTGCTGAATCGCATCAAGGGCCTCTCCGGCGGGCGGCTGCGCATCTCGGTCGCCACCACGGCGAACTATTTCATCCCCACCCTGCTCGGTACCTTCTCGCGCCGCTATCCGGACGTGACCGTCAGCCTCGATGTCACCAACCGGGAAACGCTGCTGCGGCAACTGGTGGAAAACACGGTGGACCTCGTCATCATGGGCCAGCCGCCCGCGGAACTCGACGCCGAGGCGCAGGCGTTCATGGAAAACCCGCTCGTGGTCGTGGCCCCACCCAACCACCCGCTCGCGCGCGAAAAAAAGATTCCGCTCGCGCGTCTTCAGGAGGAAACCTTCCTCGTGCGCGAATCCGGTTCCGGCACCCGCATCGCCATGGAGCGCTTCTTCGCCGAGCGCGGCATGCGCCTCAAGACCGGCATGGAGGTCGGCAGCAACGAAGCGATCAAGCAGAGCGTGCAGGCGGGGCTGGGGCTGGGACTGCTTTCGCGCGCCACCATCGAACAGGAATTGACGCTGAAACGTCTGGTCGTGCTCGATGTGGCTGACTTTCCGATCATGCGCCACTGGTATGTGGTGCACCGGCGCGGCAAACGCCTCTCGGCCGTGGCCGAGGCGTTCAAGGATTTTATGCTGAAGGAAGCGCGCGCGTTACTACAAAAGACAACCAAAAAAAAACAGAAATAGACAGGATTAACAGGACTCACAGGATTGAATCAACTGCTTATCTGTTGAACAGAGAAATGCAGTGATAAGTACGATACGAGATGTCAGCTCGCGAAACGCCGCCAGTAGGTTTCGCGCCAGTAGTAAAGGACGGTGGTATCGGCCAGGGGATAGGAATTCGCGTAATCCACGCCGCGCTGCGGCTCTTCGATATTGTCATGCGACGGGTCGAGCGGGCGCCAACTGGAATCGCGCGGCTCTTCTTCGAAAGGGGCGCGCCCTTCGCCGCGGTAACGCCGTTCGGCGACACCGAGTTCCGCGAAGTTCTGCTGGCCCTGCTCGAGCGAGACGTGATTGGCGCTGCCCGGCATGCGCGGAAACCGCAGTTGCGCGAGATCGTCTTCCCACAGGCAGATCGGGCATTTCTCGTGATTGCCGGGCTGACGCAGAAACACCTGATGGCCGCAGCAGGGGCAGGGATATTTATTACGATCCATCATAATTTCAACCATAGGCCGATCCGCCGGCCTAGTCGCGGCGCTCCTCGCGGTCTTTAAGGAGTCGCTGTAAATCGTCCCAGATTTCCGGCATAGCGGCCGCCCGGGCGAATTCCCGCACCCATCGGCGCACTCGCTCCACGTCGAGACCCGGATGCACGTCGAGGATCGCTTCGATATCGGTGAGATCGCGCGGACGGTGAGCAACGGCCTTCATGACGATCAAGTCCTCGGGCGTCGGCAACGGGAGCGCGACGCCGGCGACCGACACGAAGCTTCGATGGGCAACCGCCTCCTCCTCAAAGCGCAGCGCACCAAACATGATATCCACGTCCACCCCCGTCGGTTCGTGGCGCATCAACAGCGCTCGCGTACGCGCGGCAAAGGCCAAGGCATCGGTGAGTCGTGGTCGAAAACCGAACGGCGCGCCGCGTTCGAGCAGATCCTGCCAACGGGACTCATCGGCCATGACGAGCGCGTCCACATCGTGCGTCAAGCGCGGCCGCCCGATCAGAGACGCCGCCACACCGCCAACCACGATGCCTCGGATATTTGCCGCTTCAAACCACCGCGCCAGGTCAGCCAGCGCCGAGATGAGCGGCGCCAACTCCTGTCGCTCAGTCATGAAGTGCGGAACGCAGACGGGCCCAACGCTCGCGTACTTCGGTGTCGTCTTCGGCGCTCGTCCAGTTGAGTTGTTTCGCCAGCTTCACCAAAGCATCCAGCTGTTTGAGCTTGGTCTCGATCGGCAGTGCGCGCAGCTCGGCCCGGATCACTCCGGCAACGGCTTGCCACCGGGCGCAAAAAGCCGCGGCTTCTTCGGCGGTAATACGGTGTTCTACCAACTTGCCCATGGATCGGCTCGGTTGTTTTGTTCGGTGCAGTTTAGCACAAGGTCATTTGTCACCGCTCAATTGCCATGTCGCAGACCGGGCACTTCTCGTGGTTGCCGGGCTGACGCAGAAACACCTGATGGCCGCAGCAGGGGCAGGGAAATTTTTGGCGGTCCATCATATTTCAACCATAGGCCGATCCGCCGCGCTTCGCAAATCCAGTCGGTGAGGAATAAAAAAGGGGCGGTTGCCCGCCCCTTTTTTGTGATTAATCCTCCTCTAAGTTGCGCTGATGAATCCGCACGCGTCCCGGCTCAATGATCCAGAGTTCGTTTATGAGCGGTCGTTCGGTAAGAACTGCCAGAAAATCTCGCAGTCGGGCAACAATCGCTTCGGGCCCAGGACTTGGCAGCAGTTCCAGAATCACGACGCCGCTCGATGCCTCTGGTGGAAAGCGTAACACCTGTCCGAAATCATGATCCAGCGTGACGAGCGCGCGTTTTTCCGATGCGCATGCTTGAAACAGCGTTTCATCCTTTGCGCCACCCAATCCCTGATCTCGGACTGTCGCCACGTCGTGGCCGGCAGACCTCAAAAGCTCAATACCTCGCTTGCCGATGTTTTCATCAAGCTTGAGCTTCACGCCACCTTTTCCGTCGGTACCGGGATGATGCGTTCGCGCGCGGCTTCGGCGCCATAGGCGATTGCCGCGAGAATATCTTCGTGGGTAAGTTGTGGATACTCTTCGAGGATCTGCTGTTCAGTCATGCCGTTGGCGAGAAAATCTAAAATCAGAGACACCCAGAGGCGCGTGCCCTTGATGCACGGCTTGCCAAAACATACCTCGGGATTGATGCTGATGCGGTCGAGCAGTTGAGCCATGGTAATTACCTTTACTGTCTCAAACTTATTGTCTCTGATAGCAAAGCATAGAACTCTGCGTTGCAATGCACAAGAACCGATCTCAAAAATGTTTGCGGGAACACCAGTCACGGCATCTTGCACCGGGTATTCGGCAAAAGCGTTCCGCAAAAAGGGATTTTTGAGATCGGCCCAAGTCAAACCATTAAAACAATAAGGGGCGGTTGCCCACCCCTTTTGTGTTGATTGTTACTTCAGCAGCACCATCCACCCCTCACCCTCATTCCCTCTCACCCTCACCCCTTGCCCTCTCCCGCGTAATGCGGGAGAGGGGGAGTAGGAAGAGAGCCATACGGCTTGGGGGCGAGCCATTGCGCGCTACGCGCGCACTCTTTCACCTTGGGAGAGGGGGGGTTGGTGTGAATCTTTAGTTTACTTTGGGATCGAGCTCGCCCTTGGCGTAACGTGTCGTCATCGCTTCGAGCGACAGCACCTTGATCTTGCTCGCCTGGCCGGCGCAGCCGAAGGCCTGATAGCGCTGCTTGCAGATTTCCTTCATGCCCTTGGTCGCGGCGTTGAGCCACTTGCGCGGGTCGAATTCCTTCTTGTTCTCGGCGAGGAATTTGCGCACCGCGCCGGTCGAAGACATACGCAGGTCGGTATCGATGTTGACCTTGCGCACGCCGTGCTTGATGCCCTGTACGATCTCCTCCACCGGCACGCCGTAGGTTTCGCCCATGTCGCCGCCGTAGGAGTTGATGATCTTCAACCATTCCTGCGGCACCGAGCTCGAACCGTGCATCACGAGGTGCGTGTTCGGGATGCGCTTGTGGATCTGCTTGATGCGCTCGATGGCGAGGATGTCGCCGGTCGGAGGACGGGTGAACTTGTAGGCGCCGTGGCTGGTGCCGATGGCAATGGCGAGCGCGTCCACCTTAGTCTTCTTCACGAAGTCGGCGGCCTCATCCGGATCGGTAAGCAGTTGTGAATGATCGAGCTTGCCCTCGGCGCCGGAGCCGTCCTCCTCGCCGGCCATGCCGGTCTCCAGGGAGCCTAAGCAGCCGAGCTCGCCTTCGACTGACACGCCGCAGGCGTGCGCAAAATCCACCACGCGCCGAGTCACGTCCACGTTGTATTCATAGGTGGCCGGCGTCTTCATGTCTTCCTTCAGCGAACCGTCCATCATCACGGAGGAAAATCCGAGTTGGATGGAACGTTGGCACACGGCCGGGCTGGCGCCGTGATCCTGGTGCATGACCACCGGGATGTGCGGCCATTCCTCGATCGCCGCCAGGATCAGGTGGCGCAGGAACGGCGCGCCCGCGTACTTGCGCGCACCGGCCGAGGCCTGCACGATCACCGGGCTGTCGGTTTCGTGCGCCGCTTCCATGATGGCGCGCATCTGCTCGAGGTTGTTGACGTTGAACGCCGGAACGCCGTAAGTGTGTTCCGCGGCGTGATCCAGCAGTTGACGCAGGGTTACGAGTGCCATAACAAACTCCTCTCGATACGTTATTAATTGAATTTAAAGTCTTGCGGGTTTTTAAAAATCCGGCAGATTGCCCACCGTGGCAATCTTCATGGCGTTGGTGCCGCCCAGCACGCCGGTCAGGTCGCCCTTGGTGATGATCACCATGTCCCCGTCACGCACCGAGCCCCGGCGCCGCAGTTCGTCGATGGCGGCGCGGTTGACCTCGGCGTGATCGGAAGTGGTGGTTTCGAAAGCAACCGGATAAACGCCGCGATAAAGCGTCACCTTTCTACGCGTCCCGACATGGCTCGTCAAGGCATAGATCGGAACGTTCGAACTGATGCGCGACATCCACAGGGGGGTAGACCCGGATTCCGTCAGGGCAGCGATGGCGCGCACCGGCAGATGGTTGGCGGTGTACATGGTCGCCATGGCGATAGCCTCGTCCACGTGGCGGAAGGTCTGGTCCATGCGGTGCTGCGAGTGTGTCGCCTCTTCCTGCTGCTCGGCCACACGGCAAACGCGGTCCATGGCCGCGACCGCCGCCACCGGATACTTGCCGCGCGCGGTCTCGGCGGAAAGCATGACGGCGTCGGTGCCGTCGAGCACCGCGTTGGCCACATCCGAAACCTCGGCGCGCGTCGGGACCTGGTTCTCGATCATGGATTCCATCATCTGGGTGGCGGTGATCACGACCTTGTTCATGCGGCGCGCCATGTGAATGATGCGCTTCTGGATCGGCGGTACGGCAGCGTCGCCGATTTCCACCGCGAGATCGCCGCGCGCGATCATGATCACATCCGACGCCTTGATGATCTCCTCGATATTTTGCACCGCCTCGGCGCGCTCGATCTTGGCAATGATCCCACCCTTGCCGCCCGCGGCATGAAAAAGTTTGCGCGCCTCTTCGACGTCGGCGGCGGAACGCGGAAATGAGATGGCCAGATAATCGGCCTGGATTTTGACGGCGGACTTGATGTCCTCGCGGTCTTTATCGGTCAGCGCCGCCGCGGAAAGGCCGCCGCCCTGACGATTAATGCCCTTGTTGTTATCGAGTTCGCCGCCGTTCACCACGCGGCAGATAATCTCGCTGCCTTCTACCTTATCGACCCAAAGCGAGATGCGTCCGTCGTCGAGCAACAGGGTGGAGCCGCGGCTGACGTCCTGGGGCAGCGACTTGTACGTGGTACCGACGCGCTCGGTTGTCCCGGCGTCGAGCGGATGGCTGGCGTCGATGATGAACTTGTCGCCCTCGGCCAGCGTGACGGGGCCGCTCTTGAACTTGCCAATGCGTATTTTAGGGCCCTGCAAATCCACGATGACACCGATGTGCCGGCCGTGCGCCTGGCTGCGCTCGCGTGCCGCTTCGGCGCGCTTGGCGTGGATTTCATACCGGTCATGCGAGAAATTGAGCCGCGCGACGTCCACCCCGGCCTCGATCAGCTTGTCGAGGATCTTGGGGTCGTCCGTGGCCGGGCCGAGGGTGGCGACGATTTTGGTTCTACGCAGCAATGAAACTCCTTAAGAATATGAAACCGCTGATAAACGCGGATGAACGCAGATCAAATCCAGCAAAATATATCCTGTTTCTTTTATCTGCGTTAATCTGCGTCCATCTGCGGTTCCAGAAATATTTACTTCCTGGCGCGCTGTTCGAGGATGTCCACCGCCGGCAGCTTCTTGCCCTCGAGGAATTCCAGAAACGCCCCGCCCGCCGTGGAAATGTAAGACACCTTGTCGTAAATATTATACTTCTGGATCGCGGCGATGGTATCGCCGCCGCCGGCCAGCGTAAAAGCCGAGGTCGCGGCGATCGCTTCGGCGATCTTTTTGGTGCCGGCGCCGAACTGGTCGAACTCGAACACGCCGACGGGGCCGTTCCACACCACGGTGCCGGCCTTCATGATGATGTCGGCCAGTTGCTGGGCGCTCTTCGGGCCGATGTCAAAGATCATGTCATCGTCGGCTACGGCGCCGGCATCCTTCAGTACCGCCTTCTCGTTGGCGTCAAACTTCTTGCCCACGACCACGTCCACCGCGATCGGAATCGTGGCGCCGCGCTTCTGCATCTTTTCCATCAGCGTCTTGGCGGCCGGGATCAGGTCGGCCTCGGCCAGCGACTTGCCGATTTTCTTGCCGGCCGCCGCCAGGAAGGTGTTGGCGATGCCGCCACCGGCCACGAGCTGATCCACCTTCTCGGACAGCGATTCGAGCACCGTGAGCTTGGTGGAAACCTTGGAGCCGCCGACAATCGCCACCATCGGGCGCTTGGGGTTGAGCAGGGCCTTGGTGAGCGCCTCCAGCTCCTCGGTGAGCAGCAGGCCGGCGCAGGCCACCGGCGCAAACTTGGCCACGCCGTGGGTCGAGCCCTCGGCACGGTGCGCGGTGCCGAACGCGTCCATCACGAACACGTCGCACAGCTTGGCGTATTTCTGCGCGGTCTCGTCGACGTTCTTCTTCTCGCCCTTGTTGAAGCGCACGTTCTCGAGCAGCACCAGCTCGCCGGCCGCGACCTCGAAACCGCCGTTGATCCAGTCCTTCACGAGGCGCACCGGCTTGCCGAACTTCTTGGAGAGATCGTCGGCCACGGGCTTGAGCGAGTTCTCCTCGCTGTACTCGCCTTCGGTCGGGCGGCCGAGATGGCTCATCACCATCACCTTGGCGCCGGCCTTGAGGCAGTGCTGGAAGGTCGGCAGCGAGGCGCTGATGCGCGCGTCGGACGTGACCTTGCCGTCCTTCACCGGTACGTTGAGGTCGGAACGGATCAGCACGCGCTTGCCCTTGAGATCGAGATCGGTCAGCTTGATAACGGACATTTTCAGATCCTTAAATACTAAAAACTCAACGCAGAGACGCGGAGGCGCAGAGGACGGCCGCTCTTGCGCATCCCTGCGCTCGCGGCATTCGAACATCCCTGTTCAGCACAAAGATTTCATCAAAATTGATTTTGATTTTCTCTGCGTCCTTGCGCCTTTGCGTTAAGTTGCTGTCTTTACTTGGCGATGACGCGGGCCATCTCCAGAACCTTGCTGGAGTAGCCCCACTCGTTGTCATACCAGGACACGACCTTGACGAAGGTGCCGTCCAGCGCCATGCCGGCGTCGGCATCGAAAACGGAGGTGCAACTCTCGCCGCGGAAGTCGGTGGAAACCACTTTGTCTTCGGTATAGCCGAGCACGCCCTTCATGGGACCCTCGGAGGCCTTCTTCATGGCCGCGCAGATCTGCTCGTAGGTGGCGTCCTTGTTCAGCTCCACGGTGAGGTCAACCACGGACACGTCCGAGGTGGGCACGCGGAAGGCCATGCCGGTGAGCTTCTTGTTCAGCTCGGGGATGACCTTGCCCACGGCCTTGGCGGCGCCGGTCGAAGACGGGATGATGTTTTCGAGGATGCCGCGGCCACCGCGCCAGTCCTTGTTGGACGGGCCGTCGACGGTCTTCTGGGTGGCGGTGGCGGCGTGCACGGTGGTCATCAGACCACGCTTGACGCCAAAGGCGTCGTTCAGCACCTTGGCGAGGGGGGCAAGACAGTTGGTGGTGCAGGAGGCGCAGGAGATGATGGGTTGGCCCTGGTAGGTCTTGTCATTCACGCCGTACACGAACATGGGGGTCTCGTCCTTGGACGGGGCCGACATGATGACTTTCCTGGCGCCGGCGGCGATGTGCTTCTCGCAGGTTTCCTTGGTGAGGAACAGGCCGGTGGATTCGACGACGACGGTGGCGCCGACTTCGTTCCACTTCAGTTCGGCCGGGTCCTTGACGGCGGTCAGGCGGATTTTCTTGCCGTTGACGATCAGGGTGTTGCCCTCGACGGAGACGCTCCCCTTGAACGGGCCGTGCACGGAGTCGTGCTTCAGCATGTAGGCCAGGTAGTCGGGTTCGAGCAGGTCGTTGATGGCAACGATCTCGATGTCAGGGAAATCCTTGATCGCGGCGCGGAACACCATACGGCCGATGCGGCCGAACCCATTGATACCGACTTTGATTGCCATAACCCAATCTCCAATAAAGTTAAATTTAAAATATCGTTGAAACCGCAGATAAACGCAGATGAACGCCGATTATTAAAAAAACAATAACTAAGTTGTCTTTTTATCTGCGTTTATCCGCGTTCATCTGCGGTTCCGAAATTCTTATAATATCTCTTCCACTGTCTTGGCGACGTTCTCGCCGGTGAAGCCGAAGTGCTTGAACAGCGCGCCGGCCGGGGCCGACTCGCCGAAGCGGTTGAGGCCCACCACCTTGCCGTCGAGACCGACGTACTTGTACCAGCCGTCGGTGACGCCGGCCTCGACCGCCACGCGCCTCACACCCTTGGGCAGCACGCTGTCGCGCCAGGCGGCGTCCTGGGCGTCGAAGGTATCCGTCGAAGGCATCGACACCACGCGCACGTTCTTGCCCTTGGCGGTCAGCAGCTTTTGCGCCTCCATGGCGATGCCGACCTCGGAGCCGGTGGCGATAATGACTGCCTGCGGCTTGCCGCCTTCGGCCTCGGACAATACATAACCGCCACGGGAAATCGCCGCGAGCTGCTGGGCGTCGCGCTTCTGATGCGGCAGGTTCTGGCGCGAGAAGATCAGGCATGACGGTCCCTGCTTGCGCTCGACGGCAAGCTTCCAGGCCGCCGCGCTCTCCACCGCATCACACGGGCGCCACACCGACATATTCGGAATAAGGCGCAGTGTCGCGGTCTGCTCGACCGCCTGATGCGTCGGGCCGTCTTCGCCCAGACCGATGGAGTCGTGGGTGTAGACGAAAAGGGTAGGAATCTTCATCAATGCCGCCATGCGCAGGGCATTGCGCGCGTACTCGGAGAACATCAGGAAGGTGGCGCCATAGGGGATGAAACCGCCGTGCAGGACGATACCGTTCATGATGGCCGACATGCCGAACTCGCGCACACCATAATAAATGTAATTGCCGTCGGACACGGTGTTGCTCAGACCCTTCGAGCCCTTCCAGATCGTCAGGTTGGAACCGGCCAGGTCGGCCGAACCGCCGAGGAACTCCGGCAACAACGGGCCGAAGCCGTTCAGGGTGTTCTGCGAGGCCTTGCGCGAGGCGATGGTCTCGGCCTTGGCGTCCACGGATTTGATGAAGTCTTCCGCCTTCGTGTTCCAGTCCTTCGGCAGCTCACCCTTCATACGCCGTTCGAACTCGGCGGCCAGCTCGGGGTAAGCCTTTTTGTAAGCAGCAAACTTGTCGTTCCAGTGCTTCTCGGCCGTGGCGCCTTTTCCCTTCGCATCCCAGCCGGCGTAAATCTCCTGCGGGATCACGAACGGCTCATGCTTCCAGCCGAGGTTCTCGCGGGTCGCGGCGACCTCGGCCTCGCCCAGCGCGGCGCCGTGGCAGTCGTGCGAACCGCACAGGTTGGGCGCGCCATAGCCGATCACGGTCTTGCAGCAGATCATTGACGGCTTGTCGTTGACTGCGCGCGCTTCCATGATCGCTTTACGGACCGCCTCGGGATCGTGGCCGTCCACATTCGGCACCACGTGCCAGCCGTAGGCCTCGAAACGCTTCGGGGTGTTGTCGGTGAACCAGCCGTCCACGTGACCGTCGATGGAAATGTTGTTGTCATCGTAGAAAGCGATCAGCTTGCCGAGGCCGAGGGTGCCGGCGAGCGAGCAGGCCTCGTGCGAGATGCCCTCCATCAGGCAGCCGTCGCCGAGGAATACATAAGTATAATGATCGACGATGTGGTGGCCGTCGCGGTTGAACTGGCCGGCCAGCACTTTTTCGGCGATCGCCATGCCCACGGCGTTGGCGATGCCCTGACCGAGAGGACCGGTGGTGGTCTCCACACCCGGCGCGTAGCCGTACTCCGGATGACCCGGGGTTTTGGAATGCAACTGGCGGAAGTTCTTGATCTCCTCCATCGGCAGGTCGTAACCCGTCAGATGCAGCAGACTGTAAAGCAGCATCGAGCCGTGGCCGTTGGACAGCACGAAACGGTCGCGGTCGACCCACTTCGGATTGGCCGGGTTGTGCCGGAGGAAGTCGTTCCACAACACCTCGGCAATATCGGCCATGCCCATGGGGGCGCCGGGGTGTCCGGAGTTGGCCTTCTGCACCGCATCCATGGAAAGCGCGCGGATGGCGTTCGCCAGTTCGCGCCGATGGGTTAATGTCTTGCCTTCACCCGCCTTGGGGGCGTGGGATTTTACTGTCATTGGGTTATTCCTCAATGCTCGTGCCGTTCCAACTAAAGCTGGTCGTCACCAAAGGGAGTGGAAACCGGATACGCCGGATGATTCTTGTCTATTTTAAGGGTGCCGTTACTTGATACACACGGCAACCGGGATTCTGGCACAGCTCCTCAAACCGCGCGCATTTTCGCTCACGCTTGGTTTTTGGGCAATAGCCGAAAACGGTCCCTCTTGAATCAGTTATCCACGCATAAACAGACTTTTGTGAGACCTCCCATCATTCTTGAGATTCTCGCGAATATCTTCCCGATTTCAGGCTCACCGTTGACTCGTCATCCAGTTCTCATCAATCCAGGCCCGCCAGGCTGAAAACAATATCGGCGTGGCCGCCGCCACGACCGAACGCGGCTCGAGGCCGTAATTGAAAACCTCCTCCCCCTTCAGCGTGGAAGCGCGCCCACCGGCCTCGGCCAGGATCAGACTACCGCCGGCAAAATCCCACAGCTTTTGCCCACCATGGAGGGAGAGATGAAAACGCCCGTCCGCCAACCAGCACCACTCAAGACTGCTGGCGCCGAAGTTGCGTTGCGATCCATAAGGCGGATACGCCCCCAATTGAGCGGCCAACGGCGCCTGCAAGCGCTTGAAATCCACCGACGCCACGCAGCGACGCAGCACCTCCGGCAGGGGCGGTTCGTGCACACCCAGCGTCATTCCATTCAGCCGCGCGCCTGCACCGCGGCGCGCCATGAAACACTCGTCACGCACCGGATCGTAGACCAGGCCGAGCTCCTGCCGGCCATCGATGATCAGAGCGAGTGAAACGGCAAAATACGGAATACCGGTGGCAAAGTTGCTGGTACCGTCCAGAGGGTCCACGCACCACAGGCCTTTTCCCTTGTCGGTGGTCAGCTGCTCGTGCTCGTGCCCGGGCATCTCCTCGCCCAGAAAATCGTATTCCGGCCAGTGGCGCGCGAGATCGGATTTCAACCGGTGTTGCATGGCCACGTCGGCTTCCGTCACCACGCTGCCGTCGTGCTTGATGTGGCGGATGACGTCGGCGAAGAGCGGCATCAGCTCCTCGCGCGCGGCGGTGCGAACAACCTCTGCCAATGTCTCCAACGAGGGAAGCGTCATGGGCTTTTCCCATTGAGCGGGATCACACGCGCGCGGCCGCCAGGCATGGACTTCTGCTCGAGATCGCGCAGGGCCTTGTGAAGCTCACCCTGTATCTGTCGCATGATCTCGGCAGCGGCCGGCGAGTAATACACCGCCTCATAGGAAACCGGCTCTTCGAGCGAACCCCGTCCCTGCGGCGCGAAATGCTGCCACGCGAGCTCGATCATTCTCCTGCCCTCGCGGTCGACAAAAATGAATTCCTCACCATCCAGTATGGCGAGGAACTGCATGCTGCGTATCGGCACGAACAGGCAGCCAGTGGCAGCCCGTTTCAGCAGCACGTGTGCAAGGTTGTAGGTCTCGGCCGGCAGCGTGCGTGGCTCGCGGGACAACTCCGGTGGACGATAAAAGGTTTCTTCTACAATCATATGAATATGAAACCGCAGATGAACGCGGATAAACGCAGATAAAGGCAAAATCTAAATTGAAAAATCAGCGTTCATCTGCGTTTATCTGCGGTTCCAAGATATTATTCTTTCATTCCCTTCCACTTGATCGAACAGCCCATGCTCGGGATCTGGTCCTTTGGGCCCTGCCCGGCCAGCGCCACCTGTTTCATCGCCTCGAACAGATCGCGCCGCGCGTTCAGCGCCGGCTCCTCGCGCGATTCATCCAGCCGCCCGCGATATTGCAGCTTCAGGTCCCTGTTGTAGCCGAAAAAATCCGGGGTGCAGGCGGCACCGTAGGCCTTGGCGACTTCCTGGGTTTCATCGTACAGATACGGGAACGGGAAATTCAGTTCCTGCGCCACCCGCTTCATGTTGTCAAACGAATCCTCCGGGTAATCTGAAGGATCGTTCGACATGATCGCCACCGAACCGATGCCGTGGTCTTTCAGTTCACGCGCGTCGCGGATGAGGCGATCGCGCACGGCCTTGACGTAGGGACAGTGATTGCAGATGAACATCACGAGCAGACCGTTTTTTCCGCGAGTCTCGCTCAACGTCCAGATTTTTCCATCCACACCTTTGAGGCGGAAATCCGGGGCCGGCCGGCCGAAATCACACACCGGGGTTTCAGTACGCACCATAGTCTGTTTCTTCCTAAATAATTTTAAAGCGAATCCACCGCCAGGGCGCCAGGGTCGCCAGGAAAAACAATTTTGAGGAAGAAGAAACTTGGCGTTCCTGGCGTCCTGGCGGTTAATTTCATTCTTGAAATAGCTTCAAAATTAACATGGGGTAAATCGCCCTGTATGATGCAGTCTATGGATAACGACTCCCTGACGCAACGAGACCTGCGGGTGCTGTGGCATCCCTGCACGCAGATGCAGGATCATGAAAGCCTTCCGCTCATTCCTATCCGCCGTGGGCAAGGTGTGTGGCTCGAAGATTTTGACGGCAAACGCTATCTCGACGCCATCAGTTCGTGGTGGGTCAACCTGTTCGGCCACGCCAACCCGCGCATCAACGCGGCCATCGCCGATCAGCTGGAAAATCTCGAACACGTCATGCTTGCCGGTTTTACTCACGAACCTGTCATCGAGCTTTCTGAGAAGCTAATAAAAATCGCACCGCCAGGACTGGGGCACTGCTTCTACGCTTCCGACGGCTCGGCGGCGCTCGAGATCGCGCTCAAGATGAGTTTTCATTACTGGCGTAACCACGGCGAAATAAAGCGTACCCGGTTTATCAATCTCACCAACAGTTATCACGGCGAAACTCTCGGCGCCCTGTCCGTCGGTGATGTCGCACTTTATAAGGAGACCTACCAGCCTTTGCTGCGGGAAGCGATCACGGTGAAATCCCCGGATTGTTATTACCGCGAGTCCGGCGAGTCCTGGGCCGATTATTCGACGCGCGCGTTTGTCGAGATGGAGGCGGCGCTGGCGCGCCATACCGGCGAGGTCTGCGCCGTGGTGGTGGAACCGCTGGTGCAATGCGCCGGCTCCATGCGCATGTACGATCCGGTTTACCTCAAGCTGCTGCGACAGGCCTGCGACAAATACCAGGTACATCTCATTGCCGATGAAATCGCCGTAGGCTTCGGGCGCACCGGCACGATGTTCGCCTGCGAACAGGCGCGCATCGCCCCCGATTTCCTGTGCCTGGGCAAAGGACTGACAGGTGGTTATTTGCCGTTATCCGTATGCATGACTACCGATGAAGTTTACACAGCGTTTTACGCGGAATACACCGCGCGCCAGGCGTTTCTGCATTCGCATTCCTACACCGGCAATCCGCTCGCCTGTTCCGCGGCCCTGGCCACGCTCGACATCTTTCGCAACGACGACGTGATTAACCGCAACAAGGCGTTGGCCACACACATGGCGCGGGCAACGGCAGCGCTCGCCGAACATCCGCACGTGGCCGAGGTGCGCCAGACCGGCATGATCCTGGCGATTGAAATGGTCAAGGACAAAAAAACACGCGCGCCTTTCCCCTGGCAGGAACGGCGAGGACTGGCGGTCTACCGCCATGCCCTTGAGCGTGGCGCGTTGCTGCGCCCGCTCGGCGATGTGATCTACTTCATGCCGCCGTACGTCATCACGCCCGAAGAAATCGACCTGCTCAGCGAGATCGCGCGGGACGGCACTGATCTGGCCACGCGAGAGTAGCCAGTAGCAAGTTTCAAGTAGCAAGAAAGATAAAATTTAAATCTTGTCACTTGTTACTTGCCACTTGCTGCTTTTTATGTCGGATAGAACGCCTTTTTCAGCGCTTCCAGGTCGGGGATGAGTATCAGGCGTCCATCCACCTTGAGACCCGCCGCGATATAAGGCGAATCCGGCAGCTCGGAACCCTCCGCCACCGGCTGGCTGCCATCCAGCACTTGCGGCCGCGGTTCGGACGCGGCGAACATCGCGAAAAATTCCCAGTCCTGGCGTCCGCCAAGCGGATAAAAGACAACGATCTTGCCGATGGCGGGCCTCGCCGTGGCTGGAGCGCCCAGCAGCGTTTCAAAGGAAATCACCGGGACCGCGAGCGTGCGCCAGCCGATGGCGCCATTCATCCACGGCTGGCTGAAAGGAACCGGGACCATGTTTTGCAGATTGATGACCTCCGCAATCGCGGCACTCGGAACCAGCAGGGTGATCCCGTCCAGCGGGACCTCCAGCGAATGCAGGCGCGGGCCGCTGCGCGGTTTTCCCATCACTCGTCTCCCAGACTCTGCAGATAGGCGACGAAGGCCTGCGGATCGAACACGAGCATGAGGCGATGGCCCATCACCCAGGCGCCGGAAAACAGATGACCCAGGCGCGTGGGCGGGAGCCCCAGGGGCGTGAAGGGTGTGACCGTGGTTTCCGCGCGCGGCAACAACTGAACCTCGTCCACCACCAACCCGACCGCGTGCGGCAGCGCGTCCAGAAACACCGCGCGGTGCCAGTCAGGATGTCGTGTGACGCGCAACATCCCGTCCAGACAATACGCCGGCAACCGCGCCGAACGCACCGACTGCCAGGCCGCGATGTTGCCCTCGGGGGATTTGTTGGTGATCAGGTGTTCACGCTGCTCGATGGTGAAACCGGACGCGCCGGGCAGCAGGTAGCTGGTCCCGCCCAACTGCAAACGCAGATACTGGTTCGGATCGGCCAAGGTTTTTATCCCCGGAGTGTCCGGCGCTTCACGTCAACCTGCCCTTGGCGAGCAGGGTGTCGATGTTCTTGAACAACTCCTCTTCCTGATAGGGCTTGCTCATGTACATGTCCGCGCCCAGCTCGAAGGCCTTCTGCCGGTGCTTGGCGCCGGCGCGCGAGGTGATCATGATGATCGGGATGTGTCTCAGGGTTTCATCGGAGCGCACGCGCGTCGTCAGCTCGTAACCGTCCATGCGCGGCATCTCGATATCGACCAGCATCACGTCGGGCAGGTGATCGCGCAACTGCTCGACGGCGTCCAGACCGTCCTTGGCGACCAGCACGTCCATGCCGCGTTTCTGCAGGTGTTTGCCCGTGATCTTGCGCACCGTGAGCGAGTCGTCCACCACCATGACGACCGGCCGCACCCGCACTTCCTGCGCCACCTTGCCCTCCGGGCGGTGCTCGAAATGGATGACATCGTCGCGATACCACAGGCCGGGAATATCCAGGATGAGCACCACGCGTCCATCGCCCAGGATGGTGGCGCCGGCCAGTCCCTTGAGCTCGGAGAGTTGCGGGCCGACGGACTTGATCACCACTTCGCGCGTGCCACCCAACCCATCCACCTGGATCGCGACTTCGCGCGTGCCGGTGCGCGCCAGCAGCACCGGGACCTTCTTGCCGTTGCGTGGCTGCGAGTCGATGTTCAGGCGCTGCCCCAGATGCATGTACGGATAAACCTGCTCGTTGTGGGACAGCAGCGGATTCTTGCTCATCGAAATATTGGCGATTTTCTCGATCGGGAATTCGACGATATTCACCACTGAACCCAGCGACACGGCGAAAAGCTGTTCGCCCACGTACACCATCAGCGCCTGGGTGATGGAGAGCGTCAGCGGCAGGCGGATGATGAACGTCGTGCCCGCGCCCGGCTCGGTATCCACCGACATGCTGCCGCCCAGCTGCTTCACTTCGCTGTGCACCACGTCCATGCCCACGCCGCGGCCGGAGACATGCGTGATCTTCTCCGCCGTCGAGAATCCGGACATGAGAATGAACTGGATCAGCTCTTCCTCCGACAGGGCGGCATCGGCGGACATCAGTCCACGCTCGATCGCCTTCGTGCGTATTCCCTCGATGTTGAGTCCCGCTCCGTCATCGGAGAAGCGAATGACGACTTCGCTGCCCTCCTGCGAGGTGGCGATGTTGATGCGCCCGCGCGGCGGTTTGCCTTTCTGGCGACGCGCGGCCTCGGATTCGATGCCGTGGTCGATGCTGTTGCGGATCATGTGCTCGAACGGCCCGATCATGCGTTCCAGCACGTTGCGGTCGAGCTCGACCTCGGCGTTTTCAAGATTGAGTTCCACGCGTTTGCCCAGCTCGCGCGCGGTCTGGCGCACAATGTGGCGCAGGCGCGCGGCCTGCGTGGAGAAACTCACCATGCGCGTGCGCATCAGACCTTCCTGCAGTTCGGTGTTGATGCGCGCCTGCTGCTGCAGCACCGCCTCGGCCTCGCCGACGAAATTGCCGAGGTTGTTCTGGATGGTGCCCAGGTCGTGCAGACTTTCCGCCAGCGAACGCGACACCTGCTGCAGGCGGCTGAAGCGGTCGAATTCGAGCGGATCGAAGTCCCCGGCTCCCGCTTCGGCGCCCGATTCCTGTTCCATGCGGTACAGAATCTGCGATTCGGACTGGATTTCCAGCTCGCGGATCTGGTCGCGGAAACGCACGATGTTGCGTGACAACTCGGAGAGGTTGTCGCGGAAGCTGTAAATCTGCTGTTCCATGCGCGCGCGTGAAAGGCTCACCTCGCCCGCGTAGTTGACGAGCTCGTTCAGCAGGCTCGTGTTGACGCGCACCTGGCCACGGCGCTCCATTTTGTCCGGCCACTGTTTTCCCTCGGTTTCCGGCTGCTCACGGCGCTCTTCGATTTCATCGGCAGTCGCCGCCAAGGCCGGTGCCGCGATCTCGATGTCATGCGTGGCCGCTTCAGCGGCAGGGTCCTCGCTGGGCGCATTGTCCAGCGCTTCCGCCGCGGGCGCCTCGGTGGCGGCTGGCAGCGGCTGGCCGGAGGCCAGTGCCGCCAGCCTGGCATTCAGCGCATTCGTGTCAGGGACGGGTTTGCCGTCGCGCGCGCCATCCAGCATCGCCACCAGCATGTCGTGCGCCTCATCCAGCAGGTCGAATACTTCGTTGCTCGTCGACACCTTGCTGTCTTCAATATTCTTGAGCAGGGTCTCGGTATTGTGGCCGAGGTTGCCCATGGCCATGGCACCGGCCATGCGCGCCCCGCCCTTGAGCGTGTGCAGCAAGCGCTTGAGCTCGGCTACCTGCGTCCTGTTGCCCGGCTGGCTGCGCCAGCGCGTCAGGGCCTCTTCGATGGATGTAAGGATATCGGTGGCCTCTTCCTGGAAAATCTCCAGCAGCTCGGGGTCAATCTGCTCGGGAGCGGACGGTTCCTCAGGCGCTGCTTCCACTCCGATTTCATCTGCGTGCGCAGGCGGCGCGACGGACACATCATCGGCCCGTTCTGCCTCCACGTCGTGCCGGCTTTCCGCGCGCAGATCGCGCGCGAGATCGGCGAATTCCCGGCGCAGATCGCCGGATGAGGTCGCGCCGCTGTTCATCAACCCCACGAGCCGTCTGACACAGGCCTCAAACCGGCTCGCCAGATCCAGGCAGGTTTCATTCAAGGGCAGGTTTTCGATCTTGAGTGCGTGCAACAGCTTTTCAATTTCAGCGCAGGACTCCGCCATGACCTGAAGACCCAATGAGCGCGCGTTGCCCTGCAAGGTGTGCGCCGAGCGGAAGAACGATTCCGTCACAAAACCCGTGCCGCCGGTCTCGCGGCACTTCGTGACCTGCTGGCGTATGTTGTCCAGGTTGCCGAGGGCCTCGGTGGTGAAAATTTCCAGCAGCGTGCGCTCGAGTTTCGGCAGATCGCCGCCCTCGACGGGCGTCACGGCCACATCGACCGGTTCGTCCACGGTGGCCGCCGGCGTCCCGGGCGCGACAGCGGCGCTGCCCGGACGCGCCAGGGCGCGGGCGGTTTCGCGCAACGCGTCGATGTCAACGCCGTGCGGCGGTCCGCCCGCCAGAACGTCGATCAAGCGCGGGAGCGCGTCCTGCGTCTGCTGCAACAGGTCGATGATGGCCGCGGAGGGGGCGATCTTGCCCTCGCGTATCCGGTTGAGAACGTTCTCCACATCCCGGGAAAGCTCCGCCACTTCGCCGGCCCCCACCATGCGGCCGCTGCCCTTGAGCGTGTGAAAACCACGCCGCAGTTCGGTCAGGGCATTCTGGTTATCGGTGTCCTCGCGCCAGACAACGAAATTGTTGCGGATGTTGTTGAGCACGTCGCGCGCATCTTCGATGAAGATCTCCATGATCTCGGCATCGAATTCCGCGTCCGCCGCAGGCCGGGCCGGGGGAGCGGGCGGCGCTGGCGCCGTGGCTTTTTTCCCGTCCCTGGCTTCGCCCGGTGGCGGCGGCATCTCTTCGGGCTCGGGTCCGGGCGCCGCGGGCGCGACCGTGCGCAGGGTCAAGCGCCTCCCGGCCAAGGTCGACATGGCGGTAAACGACTGTTTCAGGGTGCCAATGATTTCTTCCGACACCCGCGACGGGTCCTGCGCCACCAGGGTCAGCAGGTGGTTCATTTCCGCACTGATCCTTGTGATCTTCTCCTGCCCCTGTTCCTGCGCCAGCTGGGTGAGTTCCTCCAGCTGCTGCATGAGCGTCTCCCACGCGGCCTCGTTCTCGCGGTCATCGAGCCAGGATTCGAGACTCAGACGGATGCCATCGATCAGCAGTGCCGGGTCGCGCTGCCGGCCATGGCCGCTGGCCAGGGCTGTCTCCATTTCCTTGAGCGCCGAATCGATCAGGGCGTCCAGGTTCGGCCGCTCGGCGCGCAGGCCTTCCACATACGCGCCGATCGTACCCACGGACACCGCGAGACCGTCCATGATCGCGCTGTCCGCCACGAGCACCCCACGGCGGATATTTTCCACGTGCCCCTTGGTGACTTCCACCAGCTCGGCGGCACGCGCCTGCCCCAGGATCTGCATCGCACCCAGAATCTGTGAAAGCAATTGCGGTACCTCATCCAGCGGCTCCACGTGGGAGGAATCGGCGGCGAAGCCTTCGAGCGCCTCCTCGATGCGGCTCAAATTGATGCCGACCTCCCCGGCCACCACGCTCAGCAATTGCTTGTAATCGGACTCCGTGAGTTCGGCATCCGACACTTCCAGGCCGTCCATCGCCGGCATGGTATCGGCGTCCTCCGGCGAATGCAGACCGTGAAGATGCCGGATGGCTTCCTCGATCTGCTTTTTCCATTCGGTGGGCGAGCGGCTGATGTCCCGGGTGCTGCTCTCCACCATGAGCAGGGCTTCCGCCATCGGCATGGAGATGGTTTCGTGATTCGTGATCTTGTTATCGATCACGGCGCGACAGGTCTGCGACAACTCGTCCACCAATGCCCTCAACAACGGCACGTTCAACATGTCCAGGGTGCCCGACATCTTGTGGAACGACTCCAGCAGCGGTTCGAGCGAAGTCGTGCCGCGGCTTTCCGGATCAAAGTAGGTGGACATCAGATCCTGTGCCGCCTCGATCTCCTTGCCGAGCGCGGTGGACACCGAGGCCAGCGCCTCGGGCGTCGGCAGATCGGACGTCGCCGCGGGCGCCTCGGCGCTATCGCCGGACAACAGGAACTCCAGATCGAAGGCGCGCTTCAGCTGCGTGACCCTGGTGCCCTGGGACTTCGCCTGCGCTATCTCCCACAGAATGGCGCGCGTGAGCGCCTCGGAAGACGTGCGCAGCGCCGATTTATCCGCGCCGTCGATGATTTTTTTGGTCTGCTGGTCGAGGCGTGCGAACAATTTCTTGCGTTCGGGGGTGACATCCAGGCCGTCATCCATCATGGCCTCGAGAAATCCGCCGGTGACCCAGAACAGCTGTTCAAGGACGGCGAGGCCCGCCCGGGTCTGCAACTGCTCGAAAATCTCCGCTATCTTCCGCAGCGGTTGCTTGTTCGAGGCATTCCGAAGCCAGTCGAGCAGCGCCGGCTGGAACCCGCCACGGAGCTGCCTGGCCAGATCGCGGTATTCGTCTTCCGCGAGTTTTTCCGCGGGGCTTTCCGAGGGCGGCGGACGCACCGACAGATCGGGAGAGAAAAGCTCGAGTTCCGAAATGGGCGTGGCGTGGCGCACCGCGCGCATCTCGTTCATGAGTGCAATATGCTTGAGCGGAACGTCCGATTGGCCCGCCTGCAGCCGCGCGAGATAGTCGGGCAGCGTCAGAATGCCGCGTGTCAGGGCATCGAGAATCCGGGAATCGGGCGTGACCTTGTCGTTGATGACGGCATCGGCCAGCGCTTCCGTTTCCTTGGCGAGCATGGCCGCGCCGTCGAGCTCGACCATGAGCAGCGTGCCGACCACCTGGTGCAGGTGGGTGATGCAGAAGCGCAGGCGCGTCTTGTCGGAGGGATTTTCCGCGAACGATTCGAGCGCGAGACGCGCCTGTTTCAGCGTCTCGTCGATCTCGGTCTTGACCCAACCCAGCGTGCTCAGGTCAACTTTGCTGTGCGTGCTCATCCGTAAATAAAGCCTCTTTCCAGCTCCCCCTCCCCCTTCACGGGGGAGGAGGGCAAGGGGTGGGGGTGATGGCTGCCGCTCCCAGCCCACCCT
>Ga0155848_1031_pt2 | contig 28680 bp, 29 predicted proteins | sample RifCSPlowO2_01_FD_107502 | JGI IMG/M metagenome (GOLD analysis project Ga0155848, IMG submission 107502) | Candidatus Muproteobacteria bacterium RIFCSPLOWO2_01_FULL_60_18
GAGGGTTTATGTCAGGACGAACGAAGTAGGGCTAGCTTTTCGCCGCCCGCCGCATGACGGGCGGTCCATCAAACGGAGCATCATCTAAATATGAAACTCGCAACACGTTATATTCTGGTCCTGTTTCTCGGGATGTTCGTCGGCGCCGCCATCATCCTGGACATGGGAGTCCTGGCCGAGCGCGAAGCGGGCAAGGAGGCGCCGGCCCCGCTGCCGCTGGATGAACTGCGCACCTTCACCGAGGTGTTCAGCCGCATCAAGGCCGACTATGTTGAACCGGTCGAGGACAAGAAGCTCCTCGAAGATGCCGTGCAGGGAATGCTCGCCGGACTCGATCCGCATTCCGCCTACCTCGATTCGGAAAGCTTCCGCGACATGCGCGTGGAGACCGAGGGCCAGTTCGGCGGCCTTGGCATTGAAGTCACGATGGAAAACGGTTTCGTCAAGGTGGTCTCGCCGATCGAAGACACGCCCGCCGCGCGCGGCGGGGTCAAGCCGGGGGATCTCGTCATCCGTCTCGATGACAAGGCCGTGAAAGGCATGACCCTGACCGAGGCCGTGCGCGTCATGCGCGGCAAACCCGGCACCGACATCACGCTCACCATCGTGCGCGAAGGCGCCACCAAACCGCTCAAGATCACGCTCACGCGCGCGATCATCAAGATCCAGAGCGTAAAGAGCCGCATGCTCGAGCCCGGTTTCGGCTACGTGCGCATCACCCAGTTCCAGGCCGGCACCGACAAGGGGCTCGCCGACATCATCAAGAAGCTGGAGGCGGAAAACAAAGGCGCGCTGCGCGGGATGGTGCTCGACCTGCGCAACAACCCCGGCGGCGTGCTCAACGCGGCGGTCGGCGTGAGCGACGCCTTCCTCGACAAGGGACTGATCGTCTACACCGAAGGCCGTGTGGCCGACTCCAAGATGAAACTGTCCGCCACCCCGGGCGACCTGCTGAATGGCACCCCGATTGTGGTATTGATCAACGGCGGCTCGGCCTCCGCCTCGGAAATCGTCGCCGGCGCGCTGCAGGACCACAAACGCGCCGTCATCATGGGCACGAAAAGCTTCGGCAAGGGTTCGGTGCAGACCATTGTTCCGATCAGCAACGGCGCGGCGCTCAAGATCACCACCGCACGGTATTTCACCCCGAACGGCAGATCGATTCAGGCCTTGGGCATCGTGCCGGATATCGTCACGGAAGAGGCCAAGCTCACCAAGAGCGAAGCCGGCGACCGGCTGAAAGAGGCGGATCTGGCGCGGCACCTGGAAAACGGCGATGAAATGACCAAGCCGAAAGAAGAGCCGAAAAAGGAAGGCAAGAAAGACGACAAGAAGAAGGATGAAACCGGCAAGGCCCCGGCAGTAGAGGACTATCAGTTGCAGGAAGCGCTGAACCTGCTCAAGGGCATCAGCTTCTTCAGGGCACAGAGCAACTGAGAGGCATATGAATGGCGACCGTCCTGGTTCCTCTGGCGCAAGGCATGGAAGAACTGGAGGCGGTCACCGTCGTTGATCTGCTGCGGCGCGCCGGCATCGAAGTGGTCACGGCGGGTCTGGAGGCCGGTCCGGTGAAAGGCAGCCGCGGCACTGTCCTGCTGCCGGACACCACGCTGGACACGGCGCTCAAGCGCGAGTACGACATGATCGTGTTGCCCGGCGGCCTGCCCGGCGCGACCCATCTGGAACAGGACCCGCGCATCATCGCGCTGGTCAAAAAAATGGCGGGAGATAACCGCTTCACCGCCGCCATCTGCGCCGCACCCAAGGTCCTGGCCCGCGCCGGCGTGCTCGAAGGGAAACACGTCACGTCTTATCCGGGCGTACTCGATCCCACCCAATGGCCACGGATACAACTGGAGAACCGCGCCATCGTTACCGACGGCAAGGTCATTACCTCGCGCGGTCCCGGTACTGCCATGGATTTTGCGCTGGAACTGATTGGATCGCTGGTCGGGAAGGAAAAACGCGACCAGGTCGAAGCCGGATTACAGCGGGAGAAATAAATCTAAATAATAAAATGGACAGGATTGACAGGATTTACAGGATTAGAAAAGAAACCACCGGCTGTTGTTGGTCTTTAATCTTGTTAATCCTGTGAATCCTGTCTATTCAGACTTTATCTTTTATTTAAAGCCAAAGCGCGTGCCGAAGAGGATGCGGCTGCGCTCCAGGCTGTAGGGATCCAGGCTGCCGGGGGTCTCTCCCAAACCGTAACTCGCCTCGGCCTGCAGGCTGAGATCGCGCTGCACCTGCCACTTCCAACCCGCCGACAATAACGAGCGATCGCCACTGCGCGGAGAGACAAACAGGGAGTCATCCGTGGTTTCATACAGACTGCGCTGCATCTTGAATGACACGTAGGGCGTGTGCGACTGGAACAAGGTCAGGCTGCCACCGACGGCGAAGCCATAATATTTTCGGCCCAGATGCCGGTAGATTTCCTCACGCGCTATTTCATCGCCGAGGAAAACGCTGCCCGTGATGCTCGGCTTGACGGCGCTCGGCAAAACGCTGGTCCAGGAAAACGCCGCGCGCGTATCGAGCGTGTCCAGCGGCAGGGGATAGACGGCCGTGCCTGCGCCGTATTCGGCTGACACCGCGAAACTGTTCATGGCATTCAGGCGATGTTGCCAGCTCACACCAAATGCGTTGATGCGCCCGAGCGGGGAATCACCCACGGAAGAAAAGCTGCCGGTCCCGAAACGGGGCGATTCGACTTCACCATAGAGGCGGACCGTGTTGGCATCCAGAGCGACTGGACGGACATCCGCCGGGTATCCTTCCTCCACGACGTTCTGTCTCGAACTGAAAAGCTTGATACCGAATGAGGTGTAGTCCGACGGAGTCAGCAGACGTGCCTCGGGGACCCCCAGGGCACCGGCGCCCGCGAAGGGGGTGTCGTTAAACCAGGAGGGCTTGCCCGCCGGCGCGGACAGGGCCGGCCCGGCGGCCACCAGCAGGGCCACGCTCGCGAGAACAGCTTTATTGACCGTCTTCATCGGACCATGGAGTCATTACAATCAGGTGAAATTCTAGCATAAGCGCGCCACGGGCCGACATACCGCCGATCACGGATTTCGGCGCGGCCAGCCGCGCCACAGCATAAACACCCCCGCCGCCGCCAGAACCCACCCCGCCACCCGTCGCCATTCCCACGCGCCGGCAATGGAGACATCCATTCCCAGCAATACAGCGCCGGCAATCAGCAGGCTACTGCCGGCAACGGCGAAATAAAGTCGGCGCTGGTTGTGGCGTACCTGCCGGCGCAGTTCTTCAAGCTCCCTGGCTCGCGATTCCTGCGCCGCGTCGGCCTCGCCGGCACGCCGCAGGCTTTCATGCACCAGCGATGGAATTTCCGGCAGCATGGCCCACCATTTTGGAAACTCCTTGCGCAAGCTTTTCAGGAAGGCGCGCGGACCCATGTGCTCGCTCATCCAGCGCTCGAGATAGGGCTTGGCGGTCTCCCACAGATCGAGATCGGGATAAAGGCGCCGGCCCAGACCCTCGATGTTGAAAAGCGTCTTCTGCAACAGCACCAGTTGCGGCTGGACTTCCATGTTGAAACGGCGCGCCGTCTGGAACAGGTGCAGCAGGAACCGGCCGAAGGAAATTTCCTTGATGGGCCGGGCGAATACCGGCTCGCACACGGTGCGGATCGCGGCCTCGAACTCCACAAGATTTGTGCCCGGCGCTACCCAGCCGGCGCGCAGATGGGCATCGGCCACGGCATGGTAGTCACGGTTGAAGAACGCCAGGAAATTCTCCGCCAGATAACGTTTGTCCTTCCCGCCGAGCGTGCCCATGATGCCGAAATCCACGGCCCGGTACTGGCCCTCCGGCGAAACAAAGATGTTGCCCGGGTGCATGTCGGCGTGAAAGAAGCCGTCGCGGAACGCCTGCGTGAAGAAAATCTCCACGCCATTGTGCGCCAGTGTGCGCATGTCAATGCCGGCCGCTTTCAGGCCTTCGATGTTGCTGATGGGGATGCCGTGGATGCGTTCGAGCACCATCACCGTGCGGCGCGTCAGGTCCCAATAAACCCTGGGGACATAAAGCAGATTCGAACCCTCGAAATTGGCGCGCAGGCGGCTGGCGTTCGCCGACTCGACCCGCAGGTCGAGTTCGTCATGAATGGTCTTGCTGAATTCATCCACCACTTCGACCGGACGAAATCGCCTTGCATCCTGCGCGTAACGAATGGCCAGTCGCGCCAGCAGATACAGCAACTCCAGATCGCGTTCGATGACCGATTCGATGCCGGGGCGCAGCACCTTGACCGCCACTTCAGCGCCATCATGCAGCCGCGCAATATGCACCTGCGCCACCGAGGCCGAGGCGATCGGTTCGCGGCTGAATTCGCTGAACCAGGTTGCGAGCTTCCCCCCCAGGGCCTGTTCGACCAGGCGCACCGATTCATCGCCCGAGAACGGCGGTACGCGGTCCTGGAGCCTGGCGAGTTCTTCCGCAATATCCTCCGGCAACAGATCCGGGCGGGTGGACAGCACCTGACCGAATTTGACGAAGATCGGTCCGAGCTCTTCGAGCGCCTCGCGCAAACGTACGCCGCGCGGGATGTTGCGCCGCGCGAACAACCGCCACGGCGCCAGCCGCAGCAGGAGGCAATAGGGACGGAAGAGATGGATGGCAGTGACAAATTCGTCGAGATCGTGTCGCACGAAAACCTGGGTGATGCGAAGCAGGCGGCCCAACTGGCGCAAACGCGTCATCTTGCTGTCTCGCGCAAACGCGCCAGGCGTTTTTCCAGGCTCACCAGATCGCGCTCCAGGGTTTCCACCGAGCGGCGGAACGCACCGGCACGCGAGCGCACGGGGAGCAGGCGACTTTCTTCCTGAAGATATTCGCCGACATCCTGTTTCAGCGCGTGCAGTGCCTGCCTTGACCAGCCGCTCAAATCCCGCAGGGCATTGCCCAACTGGCGCGCGGGCACATCGCCCAGTACACGCGCGGACTGCTCTTCCCAATCGATGTCGATTTTTTCCAGCAGGCGCTGGAAACGCTGACCGAGATCGATGTCACCGCTGATCTGCACTTCACCCGCGGCCACGACATCCGGCAGCACCCGCCGCATGGCGAATCGCAAGATCACGGGGATATCGCCGATGAGCGTCACATCCGGTTCACGGTCATGCTGGCGGCGCAGCCGCAGTCCGGATTCGTCAGGCAACACAATAATTTCGAAGGGATGGTCACCGGCGGTCCGCAAGCGGATCACCTTGTCCTGGAGTTCAGCGACGCGCGCGAGCGTGGCGGGATCGAGCCGCAGGAGGCGGTTGATAATCTCTTCAAGTAGTACTGTCGTCAACATAAATGAATGAAACCGCAGATAAACGCAGATGGACGCAGATTAAGAAAAAGAAAATAACCGGATATATGTTTTCTTTATATTTAAATATCCGCGTTTATCTGCGTTCATCTGCGGTTGCTTTAAAACTTATATCCTTTATGCAGGGCGACGATGCCGCCGGTTAAATTGAAATATTGCACGCGTTCGAATCCGGCCCGCTCCATCATCCCCTTCAGCGTTTCCTGATCGGGGTGCTTGCGGATCGACTCCGCGAGATAGCGGTAACTGCCTTCATCCCGCGCCACCACGCGCCCCAGCCACGGCAGCACATTAAAGGAATAGGCATCGTAAAGGCGGCTTACTCCCGGCGCGACAGGGCGGGAGAACTCCAGCACCAATAGCGCCCCGCCCGGCTTCAAAACCCGGAACATGGACGACAGGGCGCGATCAATATGTGTCACGTTGCGCAGTCCGAAGGCAATGCTCACGCGGTCAAAATACACTTCGGGAAAGGGCAGGTTCTCGGCGTTGGCCTGCACAAAGTCGACATTGCCCGCGCAGCCCCGGTCCGCCAGGCGTCCACGTCCGACTTCCAGCATGGAGCTGTTGATGTCGACGATCACCACCTGTCCGCGCCTTCCAACACGCAGGGCAAACTTCGCCGCCATGTCGCCGGTCCCGCCGGCGACATCGAGCACGCGGAAACCGCCGCGCACCCCGCTCGCCTCCGTCGCGAATTGTTTCCACAGGCGGTGGGCGCCGAGCGACATGAGATCGTTCATCAGATCGTATTTGCCGGCGACCGAATGAAAAACACCGGCGACCAGGTCTTCCTTGGCGGACTCCGCGACTTCGCGGAAACCGAAGTGCGTCTTGCGTTCGTTCCGGCCGGGTTGTGGCATGACGTATTACTCGGCCGTTTTGGCAGGCTTGCGCTGATGGCCGGCCTTGGCAAGCCGCTCCAGATACTGCTTCCACAGCTTTTCCTGGTTCACGCCCAGTTCGTGCAGCCAGTCCCAGGAATAAATCCCGGTGCTGTGGCCATCGTCAAAGTACAGACAGACGGCGTATGTACCCACCGGCTCGATGTGGGTGATGTTCACATTCTCCTTGCCGACCTGGAGGATCTCCTGACCCGGCGCATGGCCACGGACCTCGGCCGAAGGTGAGTACGCCCGCAGATATTCGCAGGGCAGATTGAAATGGCTGCCGTCGTCGAACGCCACCTCGAGGACGCGCGATTTCTGGTGCAGCTTGATGTCGGTCGGTCTGACGGTGTTTTTTCGCATGCTTTGCTGCCCTGAATGACACAGCCAGTCCGTTCTTGGCGTCGAACACGGCTTTAAAAGACAATGGTAACCAAATTGCAACATTTATGGTATGAAATCGCGGAAATTGAAGGGTCATTACGTGTAAGATATTTGAAACATGCGCGGCAAAATCCTCATTGTTGACGACGAACCCGCCATCCGGCAGATGGTGTGCCTGGCGCTGTCGCAGGCCAGTTACGATTGTCTTGAGGCCGCCGATACCGCCGAGGCCCAGACAAAAATTCTGGCCGACAAACCCGACCTGATCCTGCTTGACTGGATGCTCCCGGGTGTAAGCGGGGTGGATTATGCCCGCCGCCTGCGGCGCGAAAAACTGACGCAAAAAATACCCGTCATCATGCTGACGGCACGCGTTGAGGAGGAAGACAAGGTCAGGGGGCTCGACAGCGGGGCTGACGATTACATCACCAAACCCTTCTCCACACGCGAGCTGCTCTCCCGGATACGGGCCCTGTTGCGGCGCACCACGCCGCACGCGGCGGAGGTGGCCGTGGAAACCGGCGGGCTGTCGCTGGACCCGGTGACGCACCGGGTTACGGCGGCGGATAAAACCCTCAGCCTCGGCCCGACCGAATTCCGCCTGCTGCACTTCTTCATGACCCATCCCGAGCGCGTGCACAGTCGCGAGCGTCTGTTGAACGGCGTATGGGGAAACAACGTGTACGTGGAGGAACGCACGGTGGACGTGCACATACGCCGCCTGCGCAAAATACTGACTCTAACCGGCCACGACCGGCTGATCCAGACCGTGCGCGGCACCGGCTATCGCTTCTCGGCGCAGAGCTGATACGTGTCGCAGAACATCTGGCGCGAAATCTGGATCCTGGCGGGCATCGCCATCGCGAGCCTCGTGCTGGGGCTCGTCACCGGACGTCCCTTTCTCATCGCCGCCATCGGTTTCGGCCTTTACATCTTTTTGACGATGCGCCAGCTGCAGCGCTTGCACCACTGGCTGCTCAACCGCCAGCAAGCGGAAATCCCCGATGCCGAAGGTCTGTGGGGCGACGTGTTCAATGAAATCCGCAAGCTCATGAAGCAGACGGAACACCGCGAGGACCAGCTGAACGAAATGCTGGGACGGTTCCAGAGCGCCGCCGCGGCCATGCCGGATGCGATGGTGATCCTGTCGGAGGAAGGCGATATCGAATGGGCCAATCCCTCCGCCGGGCGCCTGTTCGGCATCAAATACCCGCGCGATGCCGGCACGCGCCTGTTCAACCTGCTGCGCGATCCCGATTTCATTCAATACCTGCAACGCGGCGACTATTCCGAACTGCTGGAAATCAACTCTCCGGAAAACAGCGAAACCCATGTCTCCATCCAGGTCACCCCGTTCGGCAGCCTGCAAAAGCTCGTCATCGGGCGCGACGTCACGCGTCTCGCGCGTCTCGAACAGATGCGACGCCATTTCGTCGCCAACGTCTCGCATGAGTTGCGCACGCCGCTCGCTGTGCTCGGCGGTTTCGTCGAGACCCTGAACGGCATGGACCAGATACGCATGGAGGAGCTGAAGAAACACCTTGCGACCATGCAGGAGCAGACGTTGCGCATGCAGCGGCTGGTGGACGACCTGCTCATGTTGTCGAAACTGGAAACCGCGCCGCCGCGCACCCATGACGAGACAGTGGACGTGATATCGCTGCTGGCCGGGCTCAAGGAGCAGGCGGAACTGCTGAGCGGCGAACAGCATCATGTCATCACGATCGAGGCGGACCGGAACCTGCGGCTGCTCGGAAGCCGCGATGAGCTGCTCAGCGCCTTTTCCAACCTGATCAACAACGCCGTACGCTACACGCCGGCCGGCGGTCGCATTGCGCTGCGATGGAGCGCGACTCCGGACGGTGGCGCCAATTTTACCGTCAGCGATACCGGCGTGGGCGTCGCGCTGGAACACATCCCGCACCTGACGGAACGCTTCTATCGCGTCGACACGGCGCGCTCGCGCGCCTCGGGCGGCACGGGCCTCGGCCTGTCCATCGTCAAACATGTGCTGCTGCGTCACGATGCGCGCCTCGACATCGAGAGCGAACTCGGCGTCGGCAGCAGCTTCACCTGTTACTTTCCACCCGCCCGCGCACGGCGCGCCAACCAATCCGTTACCGGCGTCGCCTGAATTTATTGTCACCTGTTTGTCGCTGTGGCATCACACACCTGTCATGACGCGCCGCCGGGCTCCGGCGCGGAACCCTGTAAACCATCTGAAGGAGCCGCATCATGAAGGAAGTAATTCCGGAACTCGCGAGAGCAATGGCATATGTACAAACGCAAAGTTAAAATCCTGTTCCTCTGTACCGGCAATTCCTGCCGCTCGCAGATGGCCGAGGGCTGGGCCAATCATCTGGGAAGTGAATGGTTGGAAGCGACCTCAGCCGGCATCGAGGCGCACGGCAAGAATCCGCGCGCGATCGCGGTCATGCGCGAGGCCGGCGTGGATATCTCGCATCAGGAATCCACGCGCGTGACGCCGCCAATGCTGGCGCAGGCCGATCTGGTGGTGACCGTGTGCGGCCACGCCGATGAGCACTGCCCGGCGCTGCCGCCCGGGGTCCGGAAAAAACACTGGCCACTGGAAGATCCGGCCAAGGCCACCGGGACGGAAGAACAGATCATGGCCAAGTTCCGCGCCACGCGCGATGAAATCAAAAGCCGGGTCGAAGGCTTGATCGGCGGACTGAAAATGATGGCGCGCAGTGACCCGCATGAACGGACCTGAGCTTACAAGCCGAAACCAGCACTGAGCGTTGTAAACCGGTCTTTAACCATTCCACCATGCACATGTCACGTATTTGTCATGTTGCGCTGGGATAGTAGCGCCGCGTTAAACAGACCTTTTCATATTTAAACATTCCCCTTTCCGGAGGACATAGCATGCAAATGAAACGTACATTAGTGGCGCTCGCGACCGTTACGGCGGTGCTGGGCGGCATCGCCATCACGTCCGTGCCGGCCATGGCCGAGGAAAAACTTATCAAGATCGACGGCTCGAGCACGGTATTTCCGATCACGGAAGCCGTGGCCGAGGAATTCCAGAAGGCCAGGAAGGGCGCGGTCAAGGTGACGGTCGGCATTTCCGGCACCGGCGGCGGCTTCAAGAAATTCTGCCGCAGCGAAACCGATATTTCCGACGCCTCGCGCCCGATCCTCAAAAAAGAAATGGACGCGTGCAAGCAGGCCGGTATTGAGTATTACGAACTGCCGGTGGCCTACGATGCGCTCACCGTGATGGTCAATCCGAAAAATGATTGGATCAAATCCATGACCGTGGCCGAGCTCAAGACGATCTGGGCGCCGGAGGCGCAGGGCAAGATCACCAGGTGGAGCCAGGTCAACCCGAAATGGCCGGATGCGCCGCTCAAGCTCTACGGCGCCGGCGCGGATTCGGGCACGTTCGACTACTTCACCGAGGCGGTTGTCGGAAAATCGAAGAGCTCGCGCGGCGATTTCACCGCGAGCGAGGACGACAACGTGCTGGTGCAGGGCATCGCCAACGACAAGAACGCGCTGGGTTATTTCGGCTTCGCGTACTATGCCGAAAACCCGGACAAGCTGAAGGCCGTCGCTGTTGACGGCGGCAAGGGCCCGGTCATGCCGTCGGCCCAGACCGTCGAAAACGGCACCTACCAGCCCCTGTCACGCCCGATCTTCATTTATGTGAGCAAGAAAGCAGCCGCCAAGCCTGAGGTGAAAGAGTTCATCGAGTACTACCTCAAGAACGCGGCCCCGCTCGTCAAGGAAGTAAAGTATATTCCGCTGCCGGCCAAGGCCTACACCATGGCGCTCGGACACTTCCAGAAGGGTAAGACCGGCACGGTATTCGGCGGCGAGGCCGAGGTTGGCATCAAGATTGAAGATCTGCTGAAACGCGAAGCAAAGCTTTAATTCTTTCCTCTCCCGATATTGAAAGGGCGCGCCAGCGCCCTTTTTTTATCTGTATAAACAATACCATGGAAAACCAAACCCACCCGGCCACCGCCGCAACATGACAGTTTTGTAACACAACTGTCATATTCAGCTGTTAGCGTTCGCCCTACAACGACCCCAGGCCGAGGAAACCATCTTGTCCGCCGTGCCATCCGAACTGAGCCAGCGTTTTCGCCTGCGGCAGGTGCGTGAGCGCGCGGTGGAAGTGCTGCTGTTCCTCGCGGCGTTCTCGTCGGTGGCGATCACACTCGGGATCGTGGGCGTGCTGGTGTACGAGTCGCTGGCGTTCTTCGGACACGTATCGTTGTGGGATTTCCTGACCGATACCCAGTGGACCCCGCTGTTCGACGATGCCCATTACGGCATCCTGCCGCTCATGGCCGGCACCCTGGTCACGACCGCCATGGCCCTCGTGGTGGCAATCCCGATCGGCACCATCACCGCCATTTATCTCAGCGAATATGCCTCGCACCGCATGCGTGAAATCATCAAACCCGTGCTGGAACTGCTGAGCGCGGTGCCCACGGTGGTGTACGGCTACTTTGCGCTGTTGTTCATTACGCCGCTGCTGCAAAAGCTGTTCCCGGATCTGCCGGGCTTCAACATGCTCTCCGCCGGGCTCGTCATCGGCATCATGATCATCCCGTACGTGAGTTCGCTCTCCGAGGACGCGATCCGCGCCGTGCCGATGCATCTGCGCGAGGGCTCCTATGCCATGGGCGCGACGCGCCTGCAAACCGCGTTGCGTGTGGTAATCCCCTCGGCGATCTCGGGCATTGCCGCCGCCTATATCCTCGGCATCTCGCGCGCCATCGGCGAAACCATGGTGGTGGCGATCGCCGCCGGCATGCAACCCAACCTGACGTGGAACCCGAAAGAACCGGCCGAGACCATCACCGCCTACATCGTGCAGGTAAGCCTCGGCGATCTGCCGCACGGCACCCTGGCCTACCAGACCATCTTTGCCGCCGGCCTGACGTTGCTCGTCATGACCCTGGTGTTCAACATCGCGGGTTACTACCTGCGCCAGCGTTTTCGCCAGGCTTATTAATATGACAGGACGAACGAGCGCAGCGAGTAGGGCTTCCTTATCATGACGAGACGAACGAAGTAGGGCTTCATTATCCATGGAAGATATCCGCTCGCTCATTGCCCGCAGAAAATTTTTCGACGGCGTTTTCGCCGTGGTGGGCCTGTTGTCGCTGCTGGTCGGCCTTATCACGCTGCTGGCGCTTATCCTTGATCTCGCCGTCGACGGCGTGCCACGCCTGTCCTGGCAGTTTTTCACCTCGTTCCCGTCGCGCTTCGCCGAGCAGGCCGGCATTCTGTCGGCCTGGGTCGGTACGACGCTGGTTATGATCGTGACCGCCGCCACCGCTGTGCCGCTCGGGGTGGCCGCCGGGGTCTATCTTGAGGAATACGCGGCCAAGAACTGGATGACGGCGCTGATTGAAATCAACATCGCCAACCTCGCCGCCGTGCCGTCCATCGTCTACGGCCTGATGGCGCTGGGCCTGTTCGTGTACCAGTTCAACCTGGGCCAGAGCATCCTGACGGCGGGACTCACGCTCGCCCTGCTGATCCTGCCCATGGTCATCATCGCCACGCGCGAGGCGATCCGCTCCATTCCGGGCGCGATTCGCGAGGCCTCCTTCGCCCTCGGCGCCACCAAATGGCAGACCGTGCGCGATCATGTGCTGCCCTATTCCACGGGCGGCATACTCACGGGCGTCATCATCGCGCTGTCGCGCGCGATCGGCGAAACCGCCCCGCTCATCACCATCGGCGCGCTCACCTTCATCGCCTTTCTGCCGCATGCGCCAGTGACTACGGAAGCACCGTATGTTTCGTTCCAGTGGCTGATGGACCCTTTCACCGTCATGCCCATCCAGATGTTCAACTGGGTGTCGCGCCCCCAGGAGGCATTCCATCTCAACGCGGCGGCCGCGGGCCTGGTGCTGCTGGTCATGACGCTGATCATGAACGGGCTGGCGATTTATATCCGCTTCCGCTTCCGCAAACGTATTAAATGGTAGGAGAATACTTCATGGGTCCGGACATGCAGACCGCGAATGCCGCGAAGACCACCGGCGACCGCGCCCCCAGAACCGGCACCGGGGGGCTGGCCGAGGCCGGCACACGGCTCAAGGCGCAGGTCAGGAACCTGAATTTCTATTATGGCAACGTGCACGCGCTCAAGAATATCAACCTGGAAATCGCCGAGAAGCGCGTCACCGCGCTCATCGGCCCCTCGGGCTGCGGCAAGACCACCTATCTGCGCTGCTTCAACCGCATGCACGATCTCTATGTCGATAACCGCTACGAGGGCGAGATCGTCCTGCGCCCCGACGGCCTGAATATCATCGGCAAGGGGGTCGACCCGATCGAAGTGCGCATGCGCATTTCGATGGTGTTCCAGAAGCCGAACCCGTTTCCCAAATCGATCTACGAGAATGTCGCCTACGGCTTGCGCGTGCGCGGCGTGCGCAAGCGCAGCATCGTGGACGAAAAGGTGGAACAGGCGCTCCAGGCAGCGGCGCTGTGGGACGAGGTCAAGGACCGGCTGCACGGTCTTGCCTTCAATCTCTCCGGCGGCCAGCAGCAGCGACTGTGCATTGCGCGGGCGCTGGCCACCGACCCCGAAATCCTGCTGTTTGACGAACCCACCTCGGCGCTCGATCCCATCGCCACCGCGCGCATCGAGGAGCTGGTACACGAATTGAAGCAGCGCGTCACCATCATCATCGTCACGCACAACATGCAGCAGGCGGCGCGCGTCTCGGACTATACTGCCTTCATGTATCTGGGCGAGGTGGTGGAGTTCAGCGGCACCGATACCATCTTCACCAACCCGTCGAAGAAACAGACGGAAGACTACATCACCGGGCGCTACGGCTGAGGCCCGGAAGAGGAAATATCATGGAACCCATACATACCCATATTTCGCGCCAGTACAACGCCGAGCTGGACGAAATCCGCTCGCGCGTGCTGCAGATGGGCGGCCTCGTCGAACAGCAGATCGAGCAGGCCCTGGATGCCTTGATCAAGGGCAACACCGCGACAGGTGAAGCCGTGATCATGAACGACACCCAGGTCAACAAGATGGAAGTGACGATCGACGAGGAATGCAATCAGATCATCGCCCGGCGCCAGCCGGCCGCCAGCGACTTGCGGCTCGTGGTGGCTGTCATCAAGACCATCACCGACCTGGAGCGCATCGGCGATGAGGCCGAGAAGATCGCGCGCATGGCGGTGCAACTCGCCGGCGAGGAACGGCCCAAGAACAACTATGCTGAAATCCAGACGCTGGGCAACCATGTGCGCCAGATGCTGCACGATACGCTCGATGCCTTCGCCCGGCTCGACATCGAGGCCGCCGTCCGCATCGCGCGCGAGGACATCAAGGTGGACCAGAAATACGAAGGGACCATGCGCCAGCTCATCACCTACATGATGGAGGATCCACGCACCATTTCACGCGTACTGAACGTCATCTGGGCGGCGCGGGCGCTCGAGCGCATCGGCGACCACGCCTGCAACATCTGCGAATACATCATCTATCTGGTCAAGGGTAAGGACGTGCGCCACACCAGCCTGGACCAGGTGGAGAAGGAAATTCTGGGTAAGATCAATCCCTGACTCACGGATAACACCGGGTATCGCGCAGGATCGGTCCGGGATGGCGCCGGAACCGTACGACAGTGACAGATATCGTCACACGCATTTGCTCCGTGTGCCCAAGGTCCGCTCACCGGAATTCGCGCTGTTAGCACTCCATCTTCGCGGCAACCTCCTGCTTGATTTCGCCCGTTTAAGCCCCACATCAACAATCGAATACTGTCGTGTGTTGGCGGTATAATATTTTTCAACCTAAATCTTCATGGGCATCACCCGATGCCCCCGGGAGGCAAAGTGGCAACCGTTGAAGTAACCCAGGAAAATCTTCATCAGATCGTCAGCGAAAATAACATGGTCATCGTGGATTTCTGGGCGCCGTGGTGCGGGCCGTGTCGTTCTTTCGCGCCCGCCTATGAAACCGCCTCGGAAAAATACCCGGATGTCGTGTTTGCCAAGGTTAATACCGAGGAACAACAGGCGCTGGCGGGTTATTTTCAGATTCGCTCGATACCTACTCTGATGATCTTCCGTGAGAAGATCATCATTTTCGCGCAACCCGGCGCCCTGCCGGCCTCCGCCCTCGATCAAGTCATCGAAAAGGCCAAGGCGCTCGACATGAACGAAGTCCGTCGCGAGATCGAACAAATGAATCAAGATAATAATTCTGGAACCGCGGATGAACGCGGATAGAGTAGAAACAATTGACCCTGATCAGCGTTAATCTGCGTTTATCCGCGGTTTCATGGATAATCAAGGGCTGTCCATGATCACGGGCGATTCGCTGCAACGATTCATTTTCGAACACGCGCCTATCCGCGGCGAGATCGTGCATCTCGACGCCACCTGGCAGGCGGTGCTCGAGCGGCGCGAATACCCGCCGCGCGTGCGCGGCATTCTGGGTGAGCTGATGGCCGCGGCGGCGCTGCTCACTTCAATACTCAAATTCGACGGCCGGCTCATCATGCAGGTGCAGGGCCGCGGGCCGGTCAACCTGCTGGTGGTCGAGTGCACCAGCGATCGCACCATGCGGGCCATCGCGCAGTGGAACGGTGAAGTGCCGGACGCACCGCTCTCCGAGCTGGTCGGCGACGGCCGCCTGGCCGTGACGATCGATCCACAAAAAGGCAAGGAGCGCTACCAGGCCATCGTGAATCTTGAGGGTCACACCGTGGCCGAGGCTTTTGAAAACTACTTCGCCCGCTCGGAACAGCTGGACACGCGCCTGTGGCTCGCCTCTGACCCGCAGCAGGCGGCGGGCATGCTCTTGCAGCGCCTTCCCGGAAACCCGGAAATGGATGATGACGCCTGGGGGCGCGCCGTTCATCTGGGATCGACCATCACACGCGAGGAACTGCTCGCATTGCCTGTGCGCGAGATCATCCACCGCCTGTATCACGAAGAGGATATTCGCCTGTTCTCGCGCATGCCGGTGAGCTTCCGTTGCTCCTGTTCGCGCGAACGGGTCGAGTCCGTGCTGCGCATGCTCGGGCACGGTGAAATCCATTCGATCCTCGCCGAACAAGGGGCGGTTCGGGTGGATTGCGAGTTTTGCGGCAGCCGCTATGAGTTCGACCGGATTGACGCGGAACAGCTGTTTGCCAGCCTGCACAGCGCCCCGGCCGCCCATACACGCCATTGAAAGGAGTTACGAGGGTCGAGGGGAAAGACACGAGGAAGCCCCTCGCACCTCGACTTTTGTACCGCGTCCCTGTCGTTATGTGTATAATGCGCGGCCTTTTTGCATGTTATTGACCCGGCATAATTGTTCCTGACCGAAGACAAGTCACGAGAGATGTTGGCTTGGTATCCGTGACGGCACAGATGTGCCGGGTCAATAACGAAACTTAATTAAATAATTTTTGATTATTGCGGCGACTCAATGACTTCGATGCCTGCTCGGGAAAATCACTACCCATCAGAGAAGTTCATATAGATTCCGTGTCGCCGCAATAATCCCGGATAGTTCCATGATTCAGAAACTGCGCAACATCGCTATCATCGCCCACGTCGACCACGGCAAAACCACGCTGGTGGACAAGCTGCTCACCCAGTCCGGCACCTTCGCCGCGCACCAGACCGTGGGCACGCGCATCATGGATTCGAACGACCTGGAGAAAGAACGCGGCATCACGATCCTGGCCAAGAACACCGCGATCCGCTGGAACGACTACCGCATCAACATCGTGGATACGCCGGGCCACGCCGACTTCGGCGGCGAGGTCGAGCGCGTGCTGTCGATGGTGGATTCGGTGCTGCTGCTGGTGGACGCCGTGGATGGGCCGATGCCGCAGACGCGCTTTGTCACGCGCAAGGCGTTTGCCCAGGGCCTGAAGCCCATCGTCGTCATCAACAAGATCGACCGCCCCGGCGCGCGTCCGAACTGGGTGCTGGACCAAACCTTCGACCTGTTCGACAAGCTCGGCGCGACCGAAGAGCAGCTCGACTTCCCGGTGGTGTACACCTCGGCGCTGAACGGCTACGCCGGGCTCACGCCGGACGTGCGCGCAGGCGACATGACGCCGCTGTTTGAAACCATCATCGAGCATGTCGCGCCACCCAAGGTCGACCCCGACGGCCCGTTCCAGATGCAGGTCTCGAGCATCGCCTATTCCAGCTACGTCGGCGCCATCGCCATCGGCCGCATCACCCGCGGCATGGTGAAAACCAATCAACCGGTCGTGGTCATCGACCACGACGGCAAGGCCCGCAACGGCAAAATCCTGCAAGTGCTCGGCTTCATGGGACTGGAACGCACCGAAGTGCCCGAGGCCATGGCCGGCGACATCATCGCCATCACCGGCATCGAGGGCCCGCGCATCTCCGACACCCTGTGCGATCCGAACAACGTCGAGGCGCTGCCGCCGCTGTCCGTGGATGAACCGACCGTGACCATGACCTTCGAGGTCAACAATTCCCCGTTCGCGGGTCAGGACGGCAAATACGTCACCAGCCGCCAGATCCGCGAGCGGCTCGAACGCGAGCTGATCCATAACGTCGCGCTGCGCGTGGAAGACACCGGCAGTCCCGACAAATTCCGCGTCTCTGGACGCGGCGAACTGCACCTCGGCATCCTCCTCGAGAACATGCGGCGCGAGGGCTATGAGCTGGGCGTGTCGCGCCCGCAGGTCATAACCAGGCAAGTGAACGGCGAGACCCACGAGCCGTACGAGCAGATGACCGTGGACATCGAGGCCCAGCACCAGGGCGCGGTCATGGAGCAGCTCGGCCAGCGCAAGGGCGACCTGCTCAATATGGAACCGGACGGCAAGGGCCGCGTGCGTCTCGAGTACATGATTCCCGCGCGCGGGCTCATCGGCTTTCAGACCGATTTTCTCACCGCCACCGCCGGCAGCGGCCTGATCTATCACGTGTTCGACCACTACGGCCCGGAGAAGAAAGGCGTGGTCAGCGGGCGCATCAACGGCGTGCTGATCTCGAACGGCGCCGGCATGAGCGTTGCCTATGCGCTGTTCAACCTGCAGGAACGCGGGCGCATGTTCGTCGGCCCGGGCGAGGATATGTACGAGGGCATGATCATCGGCATTCACACCCGCGACAACGATCTGGTGGTGAATGCCATGAAGGGCAAGCAGCTCACCAACATGCGCGCCTCGGGCTCGGATGAGAACGTCATCCTCGTGCCCCCGATCGAGCTCACGCTCGAGCGCGCCATCGAGTTCATCGATGACGACGAGCTGGTCGAGATAACCCCCCACCACCTGCGCCTGCGCAAGAGGTTTTTGAAAGAGACAGACCGCAAACGAGCGGATCGGTTGGCGACGGGTTAAGTTGTGAAAACACTTCCTCAAGGGTGAAGCGGGGTTTTGATGCGCGCCTTTCTTCGCGCTACCGTCCCGGTGCGCTCGAAAGTCCGGGGCTCGCCGTCCATGGCGAGCCCGCTCGTCGGGAGAATAGTCCACCGGACCATTCTCTGTTTCCGCCTCGCCCCTGGCGCGTACCCCTGCAGGGCGCGCTGAAGCGCGTCCAATTTGCATCCTTGGCTCCGCAGACGGCGCATCCCTGCGCCGCTTCTCACTCCCGGCGGAATTGTCGCGTACACATTTTTGTAGCCCTGCTTTGCTCGTCTTGTCATTAAAGCTGTGTGTACGCACCGCAGCCGGTTAATGTTGCATGCGCGAAGCCGATGCACGCGGACGCGATCCGACCCTCACGGCGTTTCCTTAAAAAATAATCAGGCGCGGATACTCAATATGCCCCGTGTAACGGGGCATATTGTTTTCTGACGCCAACATCGTGGGTGCGCGGCAAGACGAGAGTGATTATGCTAGACGCCTCATGGCACCTTCCCCTTTCCGCCGCCCGTCATCGGCTCCCGCCCATCCGCACCGCGCCACGGCCCGCATCGGCGTAAGTTTCAACGGCGAGCTGGCCTTGAAATCCCGCGCCGAGGAACTGGCGCGCGATCTGGATCTGCCATTGGCAATAGCGGGAGATCCGGATTTTGACCTGCTACTGGCTGTGACGTCCGAGCGTCTTGAGTTGTGTAACGCCCGTGCCCCACGTCCGGGTCCGGTATACGTGGATTTCACGTCTCTCGACCTGCGCCCCTGCAGCGCGAATCTCTCGCGCCGCCAGCCACTGGCGCGCGCCTTCGGCAAAAAAGTGCGTACTATCGTGGATGCCACAGCAGGCTACGGACAGGATGCGCTGTTGCTGGCGCTCATGGGTTTTCGCGTCACCGCCATCGAACGCTCGCCCGTGGTCGCGGCGCTGGCCCGAGACGGCTTGCATCGCCTCGTCTCGCTGACGGGACTAACGTTGTCCGGGCGTTTGCAGATCGTGAACGGCGATTCCCGCGCGCTGCTTCCCGCGATCGCGCCACGACCCGATGCGATCTATCTCGATCCGATGTTTCCGCCGAAGCGCCGCAAATCCGCCGCGGTGAAAAAAGAAATGCGCCTGCTGCGCGAACTGGTCGGTGACGATGCCGACGCACTGGAATTGCTTGCGATCAGTCGCAGCGTCGCCCATGATCGTGTGGTCGTGAAACGCCCCGACGACGCGCCGCCGCTCGCGCCGGACCCGAGCATGAGTATTGCGGGCAAGCTGGTGCGCTATGACGTTTATCTCACGCGACACTGATCAGCGCATGGTGGAACCGCTATTTTATTACGATCATCTTGCCGATCCCGGTGCCATCCTCACGCTGAAAGGCGATGAAGCGCATCACGCCGCGGTATCGCGCCGGCTTCATGCCGGCGACTTGCTGTGGCTTTTTGACGGCCGCGGTGGCATGGCACGCGCCACTCTTCTTCATGTAACAACACGTGGGGGCGCGCTTGAGCTGCGCATCGAGGAGCGAAGCACTGCTTCACCGCCGAAACCGGCGATTCATCTCGCCTGCGCTCTTCCCAAGGGTGACCGACAAAGTGTTTTGCTCGATATGGCGACCCAGCTTGGCATGACGCAGTTCACACCGCTTGTATGCGAGCGCAGTGTGGTTAAACCCGGCGCGAGCCACTCACAACGGTGGCCGCGCATCTGTCTTGAAGCCTGCAAACAGAGCCGGCGGCTTTATCTGCCGGTTATCAATTCACCGGCAACCCCTCGGGAAGTTGCCGCACGTGCGGCGCAGAAGAAAAGCACCGCGTGGATCGCCCACCCATCTACGCAGGCGGTTTCTGTCTTGTCTGCCATAAATCAGGGTTCTTCCGCAGACGTGACGATACTGGTGGGCCCTGAGGGCGGTTTCACGGAAGAGGAAGTCAGGCAGACCATCGCTGCTGGCGCAAAGCCTATTACACTGGGGTCGGCAATTCTGCGGATTGAAACGGCAGCGGTGATGCTGCTGGGGGTTTTCCAGCTTGACCGCCCGACAACGCCCTCGGCGGGTCGGCCGGTATAGGTATGGCTATGTCGAAGGGTTTTTCATCTTGGGACGACCGTATGCCGGTGGCTTGCTGTCCAGCCACCAAGCTGAGCGGCTGTGGCATGTGTATTCCATGGCCCTGCGCTTAATCCACACCCAGTTTCCGGAGCTTTTGTAGAAACGCGGAGTTTTAGAGTACGGCGATCAGAAACAGGTTTAGCCCGCGGCCACTGCATTCAGGCCGGAAAACGGCGGCAAGCTTGCATAAAACGGCAACCGGCCTGATTCCGCCCCGTCGCAACGAAGCCGGACGGGGAGAGAAGACGGGGAATTTGGCGAGAAAAACACCGGGGCTCAGGCGTTATAGACCAGATTGACCAGGCTGAAATAGGCATCCATGCCGACATCACCGAAAGTCAGGCCGACGCCATTGTCAGTTATACGGCGGATTTTGGCGGGAATGCGGTGTTGTTTGGTTTCTCCGGCGTAAGTCAGGGTCAGTCCCAGTTCCACGGGGGCGTTGAAATACGGCAGGCCCTCCGGTGTGCCCTCGATGAAAGCGCCATTCAGGCTGATATCCCGGATGGTGCAGATCATGACCTGTGCCTGATAATTCAGCACGGCGTCCAGCGTGACTGGTACGCGTTGACTGTCCCGCCTTTCGTTCATAGCGCTGCTGTCCTCCCCATGCATAGCCGGCAAGCCTTTCACCACCGGTACCTCCACGCCGGAAACCCGGCTGTAGCAGTTTTACTATTGAAAAACCCGTACTTTAATGATGAATAAAATACCCGCTTAGGCGCGTGCTGTCGACGGCTGTTTGTAACAGGTGGTTGCCGTTGCACTTTTACCGCTGGTCACTGCCGCCGCCGGTGATGTCACAGCCCTATTCCGGCACCAGCCAGGTTAGCGTGGAATGGCCGGCCGGATGTTGCCGCAGCTGTTTCAACAACGCTGGCAACACCGAATGGAGCGTCTCATCCAGCTTCCAGGGAGGATTGATCACGACCATGCCACAACCGTTCAGGCGGAAGGCCGAATCCTCGGGATAGGGGCTGAATTCCGCCAGCAGGATCTTGCTAATTCCGGTCGCGACGAGCATCCGGTGAAACCGCTCCACGGGAGGTCGACTCTTGATGGGATACCACAGGGCGTACATGCCGGAATCCCAGCGCGCGTGGGCCATGCGCAAACCCTCGATAACCTGCTCAAATTCCCTGTCCGATTCATAGGGCGGATCGATCAGCACCAGACCACGCCTTTCCTTCGGCGGCAAAAACGCCTTGAGGCCGGCATAACCGTCCTGTCCCTGAACAAGCACCTGCCGGTCGCCGGCAAATTCGGCTTTCAATTGCGTGCACTCCTGCGGCTGAAGTTCAAGCAGTACGGCACGGTCCTGCGGTCTCAGGAAAAATCGCGCGACGCGCGGCGATCCAGGGTAATACCTCAGCGTCTGTCCGTCATTCAACGCACGCACCGCGGCCAGATAGTCCGCCAGTTCGGGCATGGGCTGGTCATTCCACAGACGTTTGATGCCGTCACGGTACTCACCCGTTTTCTGCGCCGCCGCGCTGCTGAGATCGTAGCGGCCCGCACCGGCGTGGGTGTCGAGATAACAAAAGGGCGCGTCCTTCCGGGCGAGCGACTTGAGCAGCAGGGAAAGCACGACGTGCTTGAAGACGTCGGCGAAATTGCCGGCATGGAAGATGTGGCGATAATTCACGAAAACAGAGAAAAGAAGAAAGAGGAAAGAGAAAAGCGAACGGATGAAGATACAAAGTACCACACACTCATTTCAAATCTTTCCTCTTTTTTCTTTGTTCTTTTCTCTATTCTCTCAGCCACCCGGCGGCGCGTTCGGCGAAATAGGTGAGAATCGCGTCGGCTCCGGCGCGCTTGATGGAAAGCAGCGCTTCCATGATGCAGGCGCGCTCATCGAGCCAGCCATTTTTCGACGCCGCCATGAGCATGGCGTATTCGCCGCTGACCTGGTAGACGAAGGTCGGCACACCGAACTTGTCTTTCACCCGGCGCACGATGTCGAGATACGGTAGTCCGGGCTTGATCATCACCATGTCGGCGCCCTCTTCGATGTCGAGCGCCACTTCGCGCAGCGCCTCGTCCGAATTGGCCGGGTCCATCTGGTAGTTGTCCTTGCTGCCCTTGCCGAGATTGGCGGCCGAACCCACGGCGTCGCGGAAGGGACCGTAAAAATTCGAGGCGTACTTCGCGGAGTAAGCGAGGATGCGGGTGTGAACATGTCCCGCCTTCTCCAAGGCATCGCGGATGGCGCCGATGCGCCCGTCCATCATGTCCGAGGGGGCCACGACATCGGCCCCGGCCGCGGCGTGCGACAGCGCCTGTTTGACCAGCACCGCCACGGTTTCATCGTTCAACACATAGCCCGTGCTGTCGATCAGCCCGTCCTGGCCGTGCGAGGTATAGGGATCGAGCGCGATATCGGTAATCACACCCAGTTCCGGGAAATTTTTCTTGAGCGCGCGCAGCGTCTGCGGTACGAGGCCTTTAGGGTTGTAAGCCTCCTTGGCCCTGTTGTCTTTTTTCGATGCCGGCACCACCGGGAACAGGGCCATGGCCGGAACACCCAGCTTCAGCAGTTTTTCCGCCTGTTTGAGCAGCAGATCCCCCGTAATGCGGCTGATGCCCGGCATGCTCGGGACCGGCTCCGCGCGGTTCCTGCCTTCCATGACAAACACCGGCTGGATGAGATCGTCCGCCGTAAGTCTGGTCTCGCGCATCAACCGGCGCGAAAAGTCATCGCGTCGCATGCGCCGCATGCGTACTCGCGGAAATTCTCCGGTGCCGGTCGCCATGATGGGTCAGGGAAGTGGTGATTTTTCCTTATGCTAGTGCCCAGTGCCCGAGGCGAACGCTCCTTCGGCAATGGGCACATGCAGCCGCAATGAGCAATGTTACCATGAGCACTACTGCCGCCGTCTCCGAAAGAGCTGCGCCTCGGGATCCGGCGGCTGGCTTAGCCGCCCGCCGGGTGAAATGCCGCAACAGCTTTTAGCAAAACAGAAGGGCCCGATGCTCCCAGGCCCTTCTGGTAAATCCAATGCGATTACTTGACCTTTTTGGCTTTGGTGGCGGGTTTGGTCGCCTTCCTGGATTTTGCCTTGGCCTTGGGCGGCGGGGCGACCTTTTTCGGAGCGGCTTTTTTCACGACTGGCTTGGCCTTGGCCGCCACCACCGGTTTGGCTTTGGCGGCGGGTATCGGCTTTGCCGCCTTCGCGGCCTTCGCCGCTTTTGCCGCTGCCTTGGCCTTGGCCTCTTCCGCCTTGGCCTTGGCAGCCTGGCGCGCTGCCGCCGACTCAATCTTGCTCATCACGTCCGCCAGCGGCCGGATCTGCGACTCGATGATATCGGTGGCGTTCTTGAAGATGGCGCTGACCACGCCCACGCCGCGCACGGTGCGGAGCTTGCCCTGCGCCTTGTAATAGTTGGCGAGCGGGGCCGTCTGCTGCTGGTACACACCGAGGCGCTTGCCGACCGTCTGCTCGTTGTCATCGGAGCGGTGCGTGAGGCTGCTACCGCATTTGTCGCATTTGTTCGAGGTTTTCGGGGCCGAGAAATAAATGTTGTAGATCGCGCCGCAGGAACCGCAGCTGCGCCGACCGGTCAGCCGCTTCATTAATATATCGGTAGTGACATCCACCAGCAGCGCGAGCTGCAACGGCTGGCCAAGGCGCGCCAGCATGGCATCAAGTGCCTGGGCCTGCGGGATATTGCGTGGAAAACCGTCGAGAATAAAACCGTTCTTGGCGTCGGGTTTGGCGAGCCGCGCCTGGATCATGCCCAGCACAATCTCATCGGTAACCAGTTGGCCGGCATCCATCGCGGCCTTGGCCTTTTTCCCCAGATCGGTCCCGGCCGCGACTTCCGCTCGCAGCAAATCGCCGGTGGACATCTGCGGGATTTTGTACTTCTCGACCAATAACTTAGCTTGTGTTCCCTTGCCGGATCCCGGCGCTCCCAAAAGCACGATTCTCATGGCATTCTCGCTTTTAAGTTCTTGGTGGTGCGTATTCCGTTAAAGAATTCGGCACTGTCTCAGTTTGAATTCTTGAAAGCCCGTTCTCCCAACCACAGACGAGCACAGGCGAATGCGAAGGCGCCTCCAAAAAACCCGAAAAAACCACCGTCACCGTAAGGGGTTATAAGGTTTCCAATCAAGGCCCCAAAGATGCCAGATGCTAGAGTCCCAAAGACCCAAATCGCTATTCGTCGTCCCATGTAGCGTGTTCCTTTCAGGCTCTAGCAGTGCCAAGAATTCCCCTAGTTTGATGTCAGGGGCGCGTAAACTACAATTTGCTCACTCCGGCGTCAATGGTCCGCCCCCAATAAACGGCCCCTATTGCCGGATTCATGTTTCCGCGTGTTCCAAGGAGGGAAACTTGGTTAAGCTCGTTTTTTCCAGGCAGGGTACCGCCCTGAATTCCATCCGATGAGTCATAGCAAAATTCCGGATTTTACCGAGACCGAGCTCTGGGCCGTGCGCAACACCCTGAAGGAACGTTACGGCAAGGAGGTCGAACCGCAACTGGCCGACACCGAGGTCATGCTCGGTGGCGCCGACGGTCTGACCTGGTGCCCGACCCTGTTCTGGTCCGCCAAGGGCGCGAACTTCGCCGTCGTGAAACTTGGGGGGAAGCGCTTTCGGGCCTACTTCTATTATCATCCGGAATATCAGCTCGGCACCGGCATCGACAGCTACGACGATATCGGCGACTGCGTGGTCAGCGTCCTGCAGGTCGAGGCCGATCACTTGCGCCAGCAGAAAATCAGCGCCGATCAACAACCGGCGCAGGATGACAAGGATTCGCCGGACAAACCGGATACATCACCACTCTTCTGGGGAGATTGAAGCCAATGGCAAAAAGAAAACCTAAAAATGCGTTCTACGCCCAATCGGGCGGCGTCACCGCCGTCATCAACGCCACGGCCTGTGGCGTGCTGGAAACCGCGCGCAAATATCCAATGAAAATCGGCAAGGTCTATGCCGGTCGCAACGGCATCATCGGCGCCCTCACCGAAGACCTGATCGACACCAGCAAAGAGTCGGCGGCCGCCATCAAGGCGCTGCGTCACACGCCCTCCGGCGCTTTCGGCTCCTGCCGCTACAAACTGAAAAGCCTCGAGCAAAACAAACGTGAATACGACCGCCTGATCGAGGTATTCAAGGCGCACGACATCGGTTATTTCTTCTACAACGGCGGCGGCGACTCGGCCGACACCTGTCTCAAGATTTCCCAGCTTTCCGAAACCATGGGTTATCCGATCCAGGCGATCCACGTGCCCAAGACCGTGGACAACGACCTGCCCATCACCGACAACTGCCCGGGCTTTGGCTCCGTCGCCAAGTACATCGCGGTTTCGACGCGGGAAGCGAGCTTCGACGTGGCCTCGATGGCCAAAACCTCAACCAAGGTATTTATTCTCGAAGTCATGGGCCGGCACGCCGGCTGGATCGCGGCCGCGGGCGGACTCGCCTCGACCCAGGACACCGAGATCCCGATCGTGATCCTGTTCCCGGAAGTCACCTTCGACAAGGCAAAATTTCTCGCCACCGTTGACGCTAACGTCAAGAAATACGGCTACTGTACCGTGGTGGTATCCGAAGGCGTGAAGAGCCCGGACGGCAAGTTTCTCGCCGACCAGGGCCTCAAGGATGCCTTCGGCCATGCCCAGCTCGGCGGCGTCGCGCCCGTCGTGGCCTCCATTATCAAGGATGGCCTCGGCCTCAAATATCACTGGGGTGTCGCCGATTACCTGCAACGCGCGGCGCGCCACATCGCCTCCAAGAGCGACGTGGACCAGGCCTATGCCATGGGCAAGGCAGCGGTTGAACTGGCCGTGAAGGGCAAGAACTCGGTGATGCCGACGGTCGAGCGCGTGTCGAGCAAACCCTATAAATGGAAGGTCGGCGTCGCGCCCCTTAATAAGGTGGCGAACGTGGAAAAAATGATGCCCAAGGATTTCATCACCGACGACGGCTTCGGCATCACCGCCAAGTGCCGCGCCTATCTGGAGCCGCTGATACAGGGCGAAGACTATCCGCCATACAAGAACGGCCTGCCGCAGTACGTGCGCCTCAAGAACGTCGCCGTGAAGAAAAAGCTCGGTGAGTTTAAACTGTAATATTCTTGAACCGCCAAGGCGCCAAGGTCGCCAAGAATTCTGCTTTTAATTATCTTTCCTTGGCGTTCTTGGCGTTCTTGGCGGTAAAAACTCTTATGACTCTGGACAAGGCAACGGAAATGCTTAAAGTGCAGGCGGGTTTTGGCGGGTTCTACAACGCCAATTCGGCCAAGCTGATTCTCGCCGAGGTCAGCCGCGAGCACGGCCAGGCGGCGGTGGACCGGCTGATCCGTGAATTGAACCTGGACAAGGTGTTCAATTTCGAGCCGGGCATGCGTTTCGAAGGCGGATTGGCCATCAAAAAATGACTGCCAGGGTTCATTTGATTTTCGTCAACGATACGGTTCATCCGGATCGGTTACTTTCGTCATCTGTTAAAAACCATTGCGCCGGACGGCGCGGCCACACCTACTTGCGGGAGGAAACACATGTCTGACAGCCTGATCTTCGCACTGGCCTGCGCCATCGCGGCCATCGTCTACGGCGTTACATCCATCACCTGGGTTCTCGGCAAACCCACCGGCAGCCCACGCATGCGCGAGATCGCCGCCGCCATCCAGGAAGGCGCCTCGGCCTATCTCAACCGCCAGTACTCCACCATCGCCGTGGTCGGCATTATTCTCTTTCTGGTTATTTACTTCGGGCTCGACCCCCGCACCGCCATCGGCTTTGCCATCGGCGCGGTGCTCTCCGCCGCGACCGGCTACATCGGCATGAACATTTCGGTGCGCGCCAACGTGCGCACCACCGAGGCAGCCAAGGACGGGCTCAACCCGGCGCTACAGGTCGCGTTCCGCTCGGGTGCCATCACCGGATTGCTGGTGGTGGGTCTTGGGCTGCTGGGCGTGGCCGGCTATTACGCCGTTCTGGTGCATCTTTATCCCGACATGAGCCAAAGCAATCTGATCTCGCCACTGGTGGGACTCGCCTTCGGCGGCTCACTCATTTCGATCTTCGCGCGTCTCGGCGGCGGCATCTTCACCAAGGGCGCGGACGTGGGCGCCGATCTGGTGGGCAAGGTCGAGGTCGGTATCCCTGAAGATGACCCGCGCAACCCGGCGGTGATCGCCGACAACGTGGGTGACAACGTCGGCGACTGTGCCGGCATGGCGGCCGACCTGTTCGAGACCTACGCCGTGACCATCATCGCGACCATGCTGCTCGGCAGTCTGGTGCTGCCCAACTTCGGCAATGCCGTGCTGTATCCGCTGGTCCTCGGCGGCGTGTCCATACTCGCCTCCATCATCGGCACCTTCACCGTCAAGGTCAGCAAGAAGGAAAAAATCATGAACGGCCTGTACCGCGCCGTTATCAGCTCCGGCGTGCTGGCCGCCATCGCCTTCTATTTCGTGACGGACAAAATGATGGTCGGCAACGGCTCCTACAGCACCATGCAGATTTACGGCGCGGCGCTTATCGGGCTCGCGCTCACCACCGCCTTGGTGGTCATCACCGAGTACTACACCGCAACCCAGTACAGCCCGGTGCGCAAGATCGCACAGGCCTCGACCACGGGCCATGGCACCAATGTCATCGCGGGGCTTGGCCTCTCCATGAAGGCCACGGCGCTGCCAGTGCTCGCCGTGTGCGCCAGCATCTGGGGCGCTTATGAACTCGCCGGCCTGTACGGCATCGCCATCGCGGCCACCTCGATGCTCTCCATGACCGGCGTCATCGTGGCACTCGACGCCTACGGCCCGGTCACCGACAACGCCGGCGGCATTGCCCAGATGGCGGGATTACCCAAGAAGGTGCGTAACATCACCGACCCGCTCGACGCCGTGGGCAACACCACCAAGGCCGTGACCAAGGGCTACGCCATCGGCTCGGCCGGCCTCGCGGCGCTGGTGCTGTTCGCCGACTACACTGACGCACTCAAGCACGCCGGCAAGGCGGTCGAATTCAGCCTGTCGAACCCCAACGTGATCATCGGCCTGTTCATCGGCGGCCTCGTCCCCTACCTCTTCGGGGCGCTGGCCATGGAAGCGGTCGGCCGCGCCGCCGGCAGCGTGGTGGTCGAGGTCCGGCGCCAGTTCAAGAGCATCAAGGGCATCATGGAAGGCAAGGCCAAGCCGAATTATTCCAAGGCCGTGGACATGTTGACCAAGGCCGCGATCAAGGAAATGATCATTCCGTCGCTGCTGCCGGTGCTGGTGCCGATCGTCGTCGGCTTCACCCTCGGGCGCGAGGCGCTGGGCGGCGTGCTGCTCGGTTCCATCGTCACCGGCATCTTTGTCGCCATCTCCATGACCACCGGCGGCGGCGCCTGGGACAACGCCAAGAAATACATCGAGGACGGCAAGCACGGCGGCAAGGGCTCGGACGCGCACAAGGCGGCGGTGACCGGCGACACCGTCGGCGACCCCTACAAGGACACCGCCGGTCCGGCGATCAACCCCATGATCAAGATCATCAACATCGTGGCGCTGCTGATCGTCCCACTCTTATAGAGTGCGCGCCCTGCGCGCCTCGGCTCGCCTCCCTCGCCCGCGACAGCGGGAGAGGGAATGAGG
>Ga0155848_1089_pt1 | contig 22215 bp, 24 predicted proteins | sample RifCSPlowO2_01_FD_107502 | JGI IMG/M metagenome (GOLD analysis project Ga0155848, IMG submission 107502) | Candidatus Muproteobacteria bacterium RIFCSPLOWO2_01_FULL_60_18
GGTCACGGCGCATAACGCGATCGCCGCGCTGCTGTTGCTCTCGGTCGTGAATCTGGATCACCTGCTGACACCTCAAAAAGCAAAATGACCATGGCCCCGGTCCCGCATCAGAAACAAATCGCCACCTGGCTGCTGATCGTCGCGGCCATGATTTTTGTGATGGTGGTGCTGGGCGGGACCACGCGGCTGACGCGCTCGGGTCTGTCTATTGTTGAGTGGCGGCTGTTCGAAGGCACGCTTCCGCCACTCACCGAAGCGCACTGGCAGGAGCTGTTCGAGCTGTACAAAAAAACACCCGAGTATCGCAAGATCAACGCAGGTATGGATCTCGCGGGTTTCGAAAAAATATTCTGGCTCGAGTACCTGCACCGGCTGTGGGGCCGGCTGATCTTCTTCGCCGCGCTGGCGCCGCTGCCGTGGTTCCTGTGGCGCCGCCGCATCGAGAAGCGGCTGGTTCCACGCGCGGTGGCGGTGCCGCTGCTGGTGGCGCTGAACGGCGTGCTCGGCTGGTTCATGGTGGCGAGCGGTCTTATTGATATCCCGCGCGTGAGTCCTTACCGCCTGACCGCGCATCTGGGACTGGCGGTGGCGATTTACGCTTATATCCTGTGGATGGCGCTGAACCTCATCTCCGAACGCGCGCCGGTCAACACGCCGCCGGGATTGCGGCGTTTTGCACACGCCGTCACCGGCCTGGTCTTCCTCATGATCCTCTCGGGCGGGTTCGTCGCCGGCACCAAGGCCGGATTCGCCTTCAATACTTTCCCGTGGATGAACGGGCGCTTCTTCCCCGAAGGCATGTACGCCATGCAACCATTCTGGATCAACCTGTTCGAGAATATCGCCACGGTGCAGTTCAACCATCGTCTGCTCGCGTACCTGCTCTGTCTCGTGATCCCGCTTTTCTGGTGGCAGGTGATGCGCGCGGGGTTTCCGGGTCACGCGCGGCGGGCGGCGCACCTGCTGCTCGGCTGGCTCGCGGTGCAAGTCACGCTCGGCATCGCCACGCTGGTGCACGTCACGCCGGTCCCGCTGGCGGCGGCGCATCAGGCCGGCGCGCTCGTTCTGTTCAGCCTCGCGCTTTACGTCCTGCATACACTGCGCGTCCGCATGCCCTGACGCGCCGCGGTCGGCGCGCCTTTCTTTTTTGACGCGCATCAAGTACGCGGAACATCCAGGCTGTTATGAAGCGTGTCGGGAATCCATCGTCATGCCCATCGACCGCAATCCATCCGAATTGACTTCCACCCGCTGGCGGACTTTTACCGCCGCGCCGCATCGCATGATGTTCCTCCCCGGCGCGTTTCAGGCCGTACTGGTCATGCTGTTCTGGTTCGCGGAATTGCTCGGACGCACGGGGCTGTGGGCCTCCCCGCCCCTGGTTATATCCGCCAACGGGGCGCATGTGTTTCTCATGCTGTTTGGAGTATTTCCCTATTTCATTTTCGGCTTCCTGTTCACGGTTTACCCGCGCTGGATGGGCGGTCCGGTCATGGCGGCCTCGCGATACGTCGCCGTTTTCGTTTTTCTCGTGACGGGGATGGTTTTGTTTTACGCGGGTCTGTTCATTTCTCACTTTCTTGTGGCGCTGTCACTTGTCCTGCAACTGATGGGATGGGGGGTGGCGCTCTACTCCTTATTCATAGTCTTCCGCCAAGCGCCCAAACGCGGACCGCACGAACGTCTGCTCAACCTGGCGCTGGCTGCCGGCATGCTCGGCATCGCGTGCTTTCTTGCAGGTATCGTGAGCCAGGCACCGCTGGCGTTTCTGCTGGCGCGCGAGATCGGCCTGTGGCTGTTTATGATGCCGGTGGTGTTTCTGGTGGCGCATCGCATGATTCCGTTCTTCAGCCAGAGCGTGCTCATCAATTACATCATGGTGCGTCCCGCCTGGGGCCCGCCGCTGATGGTCGCCTGCGCCATCGGGCACGCGGCATTCGAGATCGCCGATCTGTCCGCGTGGCGCTTTCTCGTGGATGCGCCGCTGGCAATAGCAGCGCTGCACCTCTCGTGGGTCTGGCAGTTCCGTCGCAGCTTCCACGCGCGCCTGCTGGCCATGCTGCACATCGCCTTCCTGTGGCTCGGCATCGCCATGGCGCTCTATGCCGTGCAAAGCCTTGCACTGCTCGTCACCGGCACGGACTACCTTGGGCGCGCGCCGCTGCACGCGCTCGGCATCGGCTTCTTCACCGGCATGGTGGTGGCCATGGCCTCGCGCGTCACGCTCGGGCATTCAGGACGCGCGCTGGAGGCCAACGATCTGACCTGGCGCGTGCTGTTCGGCGTCAACATCGCGGCGGTGCTGCGGATCGTCGCTGAATTCCTGCCCGGTACCGTCGGAGGAATCCTGAACGCCCTGGCCGCGGCTGCCTGGCTGCTGTCATTCCTGCTGTGGGGACGGCTTTACGCGCCGATGTACCTGCGGCCGCGTATTGACAGACAACCCGGATAATCACCGGCATAGAGCGGGAAACATGATATTGCTGCTGAAGCATGTACATGTCATCTGCGCGGTGCTGTCAATTTCCGGCTATCTGTTGCGTGGTGTGTGGATGATGCGCGAGTCGCCCTGGCTCCGGAAAAAATGGGTGAAGGTCGCGCCGCATGTCATCGACACGGTTTTGCTGGGCTCGGCGGTTCTGCTGACGGTGCGGATACAACAATATCCGTTCGTGCACGGCTGGCTTACCGCGAAAGTACTCGCGCTGATCGCCTACATCGCGCTCGGCACCGTCGGCCTCAAATACGGCCGGACCCGGAAAATCCGCATCGCTGCCTGGCTGGGCGCGGTCGCCATATTCCTTTATATCGTTCTGGTGGCGCTTACCCGTCAGGTATTGCCTTTCGTTGCCTGACGGTTTGCCGCGCTGTCGTTCAATAGCTTGACCTGCGTCAACCCTATTTTCCCGGAAATAGGTTAGTTTGTTTTTCATTGAGGCCCATTTCTCCATGATCCGCACCCCGCTTCCCCTGCTCACGATCCGCGGCCGTGAACTGCTGCCCGTCATTCAGGGAGGCATGGGTGTGGGTATTTCCGGCCATCGGCTCGCCGGCGCGGTGGCCAAGGAAGGCGCCATCGGCACCATCGCCAGCGTCGACTTGCGGCGCCTGTACCCGGACATCATGCAGCGCCTGCGCAAATGCCACGACCCGAAAGAACACAGCGCCGCCAACGTCGAGGCGCTGGATCGCGAGATCCGCGCCGCGCGCGAGATCGCGCCGGACGGATTCGTCGCGGTAAACGTCATGCGCGCGCTGTCGAACTACGCCGAGCTCGTGGTGCAGGCGTGCAAGAGCGGGGCCAACGCGATCGTCTCGGGCGCGGGGCTGCCGTTCGATCTGCCTGACCTCACGGAAAAATTCAAAAACGTGGCGCTCATTCCGATTCTTTCGGAAGAGCGCGGCGTGCGCGCGGTACTGAAGAAATGGATGCGCAAGGGACGACTCCCGGACGCCATCGTCATCGAACACCCGCGCTACGCCGGCGGGCACCTGGGCGCGACGCGTATGGAAGAGGTCAACGATCCAAAATTCGATTTCGCATGGGTCCTGGTGGAAATCCGGCGCGTGTTTCAGGAGCTGGGTCTCGCTATTGGCGGCATTCCCTTGATACCGGCGGGTGGCATCAATTCGTTCCAGAAGATCAGGGAGCTTTTTGACATCGGCGCCGCCGGTGCCCAGATCGGCACGCCGTTTGCCGTCACCGAGGAATGCGACGCGCATCCCAACTTCAAAAAAGTGCTGGCCGAGGCCGGACCAGAGGACATCGTCACCTTCATGAGCGCCGCCGGGCTGCCGGCGCGCGCGGTGCTCACCCCGTGGCTGAAAAACTATCTGGCGAAGGAAAGCAAATTGCGGGCCAAAGCCAGTCCCGCCAGCGCCCAGTGTCCGAGCCAGCTCGAGTGCCTGGCGCATTGCGGCTTCAAGGACGGCAATCCCCACGCCGGCCAGTTCTGCATCGAAACGCAGCTCGCCGCGGCGCAGCGCGGCAATATTCAGCAGGGATTGTTCTTCCGCGGCTCGGAATCGCTGCCCTTCGGCGCGGAGATACGCAAGGTCCATGAGCTGCTGGAAGTCCTGCTGACCGGGCGCTCGCTCACCGCCGCCATCTGATGCATGGCCGGCGCGCGCTGGATACGCCCGGCGGAAACAGTCGCGGGAGGATAAACAGCGGTGATTGGCTTACAGGCTGGGTGTAGCGTCGCGCCCACCGCGACGGTTTTCGTGCCGGCTCTGGCAGTTGATACAACGCTTTGCCGTCGGATAGGCATCGAGCCGTTCGAGGGCGATTTTGTCGTTGCAATCGACACAGGTGCCGTAGATCCCGTTTTTGATGCGCTCGAGTGCTGCTTCTACGTCGCGGATTTCATCAAGCTCACGGGCGCGTGTTGTGAGATTGATGCCACGCAACAACTCGGCAAAGGATTCATCTCCAGCGTCGTGCACCATGCCGGCAAGTTCGGTGTAATCCTCCTGTCTTGAGCTGGCCAGCTCGCGATGGATAATCTCACGCAACTCCTCGCGCCGATCTCTCAGGCGTTGCGTGAAATTCTGCAGTTGCTTTTCAGAAAGTTCCGGCATGATCGATACCCCCTGCTGATACATTCAATGCGGCCGCTTCGATGCCTGTTCAAGCCTAACACAGTCATTGATCGTCTATTGAATCCGGTTCTCCTTTGCAATTCCTTTTGCCACGCCGTTTTCAGTATTTATTTAAGGAGCCAGCCATGAACTCACCTGAATCGCCTGTCTTCCAGAGAGAAATCAAGGTCTGGGATCCACTGGTGCGCCTGTTCCACTGGTCGCTGGTGGCGGCCTTTGCCATCGCCTGGCTCACCGGCGACGATGACTCCCGATGGCATGAACTTTCGGGCTATGTCGTCGTCGGCCTCGTGGCTGTCCGGATCATCTGGGGCTTCGTGGGAACACGATACGCGCGCTTCGGCGATTTTGTCCACTCTCCGGCGGCAATTTGGGGCTATACCCGGGATCTGCTGGCGGGAAAGGCCAGACGCTATCTCGGCCACAACCCCCTGGGCGGTGTAATGGTCGTGGCGCTGCTGGTGGCGCTGCTCGCTACCGGTCTTACCGGGATCGTCCTGAAGGCGGCGGAGGAAGGTAGCGGGCCGTTCGCCTCCGTCTCGGCTCGCGTGGCCGGCATTGGACCTGAATTCATCACGCGCGCCGTGGCGGATGACGATGAGAAAGATGGAAGCGGGAAGAACGGCGAGGAATTTGGGGAAGAACTGCATGAGTTCTTCACCGACCTGACACTGCTGCTGGTCGGACTGCACATCACTGGCGTGCTGATCGGCAGCCTGGTGCACCGGGAAAACCTGATACGCGCGATATTCACCGGGAAAAAACCCGCTTGAAGTTCAGGTCTTCAGGGGCGCCTTCATCTGGAAGTGTTGCAATTGCTCCGGCGTATTGATGTTCTCGAATGTCTCCGCTTCGTCGGAAAAATCGACCAGCGCGGCGCCCAGCCGACGCAACCACTCGCCGGTTCCACGCCCCCCTTCCTCGAAATATTCCTGCAAACTGGAGGCAAGCCGGGCATGCAGAAGCGCGACAACGGGCTGCATGCGCCCTTCGCAGGCAACGACGCTGGCATTTGAACTTTCCGCCGCCAGTCGCCTGACCAGATCAGGGGGCAGCCGGGGCGTGTCGCAAGGCGCGAAAAGGATATATGGAGTATCAACGGCGCGCAGCGCGCTCAGCATTCCTGCCAACGGTCCTTCGTAATCACCCGCCGCATCGTCGGCAATGACGGGAAACCCGTAGGACGCGTAAATATCCCGGTTACGGTTGGCGCTGATGATCAGGCGACCGACCTGCGGGCGCAGCGCATCCATTACATATTCAACGAGCGGCCTTCCGTGCAGCGGCACGAGGCCCTTGTCCACTCCACCCATACGGTGGCCGCGGCCGCCGGCGAGAATCACGCCGGTAATGTCTTGTGCTTTGATGGCTCTCATGGCGCGCCACAATCAGAAATCCGTGTTCAACGGAACCACCGTCACCGTCCCGCCCTGCTTGAAGCCGGCGCTTTCTTCGGCCACGCGGATGAAGCCGTTGGTTTCGCGGAACGGCTTGAGCATGTGCGAACCCTGACCGCGCAGCGCGGTGGCCATGAGTTTTCCGTTTTCGGTAAAAAGCCGCGCGCGCAGTAACTCGGTGCGCCCGGGATGACGGCGGAAATCATTCGTCGCCGTGGCCGTGAGTTCGGGGAGATGCGGGACGCCATGGTACCAGGCAATGAGCGCGGGCTCGACAAACAGCTTGAACGTCACAAGGCTCGAAACCGGATTGCCGGGCAATGCGAAGAAATGCGTGCGATTGCCCACGCGTCCGAAGGCGATGGGCTTGCCCGGTTTGATTTTCACTTTCCAGAATTTGATTTGACCGATCTCGGCGAATACCTGCTTCACGAGATCGTGATCGCCGACCGAAGCGCCGCCGCTGGTGATGACAAAGTCGAAATTCACGGACGACTTCAACAGTTCGCGCAGCGCCGCGGGCTCGTCGCGCACCGTGCCGCCATCCACCGCGTCCACGCCGAGTTCGCGCAACAATAATAATGTCGCCAGGCGATTGGATTCGTATATCTGGCCGGGCCGCAGCGGAGTGCCGGGCGCGACCAGCTCATCGCCGGTGGCGACCACCAGCACACGCGCCGGAACGTAAACCGGGATTTGCGCCACGCCGGCGGCGGACAACAGCGCCAGATCGTAAGCCGAAAGCCTTCGCCCAGGTTGGTACAACACGTCACCCTGGCGGAAATCCTCGCCACGACGGCGGATATGGCTGCCCGGCTGCGCGGTTTGGGGAAAGATCACCGTGTCGCCTTCGAGCTTGACGTCTTCCTGGATCACGACGGTGTCGGCGCCCTCGGGCATCGGCGCGCCGGTGAAAATGCGCATGGTCGTTCCGGCGGCCAGTCGTCCGGGCGCATCGCCGCAGCGGCACTCGCCGCGCAGCGGCAACGCGAAACCGGCGGCCACCAGCTCGGCGGCGCGCACGGCATAACCGTCCATCGCGGAATTGTCGAACGCCGGGTTGTCCACCAGCGCGCGCAGTTCCTGCGCGGTGAAACGGCCATGCGCCTGCGACAACGGCACCGTCTGCGTCGTGGCGGCCGGGGTTACTTCCGCGCGAATGGCGGCACGGGCTTCATCGAGCGTCAGCATATCGGAAGCCCTACTCCGCTGCGCTCCGTTCGTCTTGTCATAACAGGTCGCCCTACTCCGCTGCGCTCCGTTCGTCTTGTCATAAGGCAAAACGTTAGCGTATTTCGCGCCCCAAGCCTAGAGCGCGGCAAGGCACTATGTTCGTCGAAGCTCAGGGGTGCTTTCGCCGAGGGGGGCGCGTCACGAGCGCGCGCGCTTCGTCGGGGCTTTGCACGCCGATCGCGATCAGCACGCCGTCGATCACGAGCGCCGGGATGGTCTTGAGCCGCAGGCGCTCGGCCAGGGCCTTGCCCTCGGACGTAGCCAGATCCACGACGGAAAAGTCCAGTTCGCGCTCGGCCGCCACGCTGCGCCAGACCTTCTCGGCCTGGTCGCACGGGACACACGATTCGGAAACCAGTAACTGGACTTTCATTCCTCTACTTGCCTCCCCTGGGTTGGCCGCCGCAACGATGCTGAAAACACGACACACGGGCCTTGAGACGTTCGCCACTCTGAAACGGCGTGCCGCCGAAGGCATTGACCTTGGTCAACCGGGCTTCACTGAGGTTATGATTACGGCATGAACCGATCGCCCGACACCGCGCGCGAGCTGCGCCGCGCCTACCTGTTCGCCGACATGTCCGAGCCGCACCTGCAATCGCTCGTCAACGGCATGCTGGATATCCATCTCGATCCCGGCAAGGCGCTGTTTCGGCAGGGGCAAGCGGCGGAGCGGTTTTATTTCCTGCGCGAAGGACTGGTCAAACTCTTCCGCCTGTCTCCGGAGGGCGACGAAAAAATCATCGAGATCATGCGCCCGGGCGAAACCTTCGCCGAGGCGGTCATGTTCATGGGAACCCAGGGGCGTTACCCGGTCAATGCCGAAGCCATCAACTCAAGCCGGCTCTACGCCTTTGAGCAGAAGGTTTTTCTCGATCTCCTGCGCGAGTCGAGCGACGCCACCTTCGGCCTGCTGGGCTCCATGAGCCGGCGGCTGCACATGCTGGTCAACCAGATCGAAAGCCTCACGTTGCAGAACGCGACCTATCGGCTGGTGGCGTATCTGCTCGAGGAGATCCCGCGCGACGTGAAGACCGCGCCCGACGTGCAGCTCACCACGCCCAAGGGCGTCATCGCCTCGCGCTTGGCGATCCAGCCGGAGACGCTGTCGCGCATCCTGGCGAAACTGCGCCAGGGCGGATTGATCGAAGTGCAGGGCAATCACATCATGGTGCGCGACGTGCAGGCGCTGCGCAACCTCGTGCACCTGCCGCCGCAGGAACAGGCGCCTTAAATCACCAAGGCACCGGGAAAGGCAAAAAAGGAAATTTTGAATTCTTGATGCTCCCGATGTCCCGGTGGTTCAACATATAGCTGTTCACCCGCCGAGAGAAGATATCGGGATGGCGACTGTCCCTCCGCCCAATTCCTGAAAGTCATGTCATTCCTCTTTAAAAAATTAGATGATGAGTTACGGTTTCGTGGTTCCCGCATGGCAACCGGCCATGCGCTCCTCACAGAGCTGAGGAAACGCGGACCCTCCCTCGGTGCGGATACACAAATAAGACCGGGAGATCACCGATGTCCTTTCATTTGTCTTGTATCTGCTCGTCCGCGATGACCGCACCAGCATGGTGCAGCGTTCCGGTCAGGAATCCGGGCCGGTGGGCGGCCATGAATTCGGCGTTGATTTCGCTCAACCCCTGCGCCCGCGCGCGCTCTTCGAGACGCGCCCGTATCCGCTCGCGCAGAAAGGCCGGGATACGTGTCAGCCGATCCCGCGCCTCGGGTGTCCACGCAATCGGCGGCGTCACCGCCTCGATCCGTGTTTCCGGTTCAGCGCCGGCAGGCGGTGTATAAGAACACTTCGGGTCCTCGGCCATGATGTCGCCGCCGGCCGCATGGGCGCGCGCCCGGCAACCGCCGCAGCTCAGGCGGTAATCGCATGCTCCGCACTTGCCGCCGGGCAACTCGTCGCGCAGGCGCGCGAACAACGGGCTGCGCTGCCAGATTTCATTCAGCGTCTGCATGCGCAGCGACCCTGCCACGGCGGGAATATACGGACAGGGCGTGACGTATCCCTGCGGCGTGATGCGGAAATACCTGCGTCCGGCGAGACAGGCGCTCGACCATTCGGCATAGCCGTCGCGCGACTCGCCGGCGCGCAGCCCTTCGATGCGCCTCATATAGGGCGCGCAGCGGGCGCGAATCTTCAGCGACGGTCGTTCCCGCTGCAACCGGTCTATCTCTCGCAGTGTCTCCTCGTAGGTTTCCGCGGAAAGGTCGGTCTGGGTCACGCCGCGACCGGTGCATACCAGAAAAAACAGATTGAAGGCCATCGCCCCGAAGCGCTCGGCGATGTCGGTCATGGCCGGAAGCTCGTGCCGGTTTTCCTCGAACAGCGTTGTCTGCATCAAAATCGCCAGTCCGGCGTCGCGCGCCGCCTCGATGCCCTCGACCGTGCGCTGCCAGGCGCCGGCCACGCCGCGCAAACGATCGTGAAACCCGGGATTCGCCGAGTCGAGACTGATGCCGACACCGGCGACGCCAGCGTCCTTCAGCATCCGTGCCCGTTCAGCGCTCAAGAGCGTGCCGTTGGTGCCGACGACCGGCATCAGGCCATTGCGTGAAGCGGCGCGCACCAGATCAACCAGATCGCGACGCAACAGCGGCTCGCCGCCGGTGAGGATCAGCATCGCGCCGGGCGCCGTCTCGGCGAGCTGATCGATCACGCCCAACGCCTCTTCCGTGCGCAGCTCGTCCGGCGCCTCGCGTTTGCGGCTCACGGCGTCGAGATAGCAGTGGTCGCACGCCAGGTTGCACAGGCGCGTCAGGTTCCATGAAATAACGATCGGCGCTGCCGACATATCACGTGAATTGCTGCTCATACGGGCGACGAATGCACATTGCGGGCCAATACGGGAACCTCTAAAAATTGTTTCTCATGTAGGTCAAGCCCCGCACCTTACGCGTTCACGCATCGTTGCCTTTAGCCAACCCACTTACGAGCGCGTAAGGTGCGGGGTGGACCCAACACAATATCGCCAGGAGCGAAATTGGGCGCACACAGTGCGCCCGAAGGAAGGGCGAACCACAAGGATGTGGCGAGTCAAAATCATATCGTTCGTCGGGTTTTGCTTCGCTCAACCCATCCATTTATGAATTGTTAGAGGTTCTCATACCTTATAAATGCTAATCACGTCGTAAGGATTTAACAAGATAGCGGCTGATCGCTGCATTCGAACCCTTGTAATCGCGCAGCGCCTTCTCGGTTTTCGGCAGGTCGTACCGCCCGTTTCTGCCGCCCCCACCAGGGTGACTTTTCTTTGTTCGCGTGTACAGACCGGACACATGGCTCGCAGCGGTTGACGTAGCTCAATGTGAGTGAGTTCAAATTGATTTAGTTAATTAAAAGTGAATTCTGTGGGGTCAGGTCATACCCACCTAAGTTACAGACCATGGGGAACTTTACTTCAGCAATTGGGGATAAATACATGCCTCCCTTGGCGCGCAGTGACTGAATTAATCAACTATTCAATTGATCTATTGATTTATTGATCTAGATCAAAGAAACAGAATTCATGTTGGTTTAGAAAGGGTGAATTCCGTGGGGTCATACCCACCTAGTGACGGACCATGAGGAGCTTTACTTCAGCATTTTGGGATAAGCACATGCCTCTTTCCTTGCGGATGTTCAGCACATGAAAGAGAACCGATTTAAAAAGGGGTGCAAACAATGACTGATTTAAGTTTAAGCAGAAGGAAGTTTTTAAAGACCACGGGTGCAGGGCTTCTTGCCTTGGCCAGTCCCGGTCTGGCCTTTTCGAAGGTCCAGGCCATAGGCGACCCGCTGCAGGAATACGCATACACCGGGTGGGAAGACCTCTACCGAAAGGAGTGGACCTGGGACAGGGTCCAATACTGCACCCACAGCGTGGGATGCGTGGGCAAATGCTCATGGAAGGTCTATTCCAAGGACGGCATCCCCATGAGGGAGGAGCAGAACGCCACCTACCCCATCTACGGCAGGCACACCCCGGGCAAATATACCTGGAAGTGCATGGGAAAGGACAGGGGGGAGTATATCCGGTACGGGGCCGGCGGCGTCATCCCGTCCTTCTCGCCCAGGGGCTGCCAGAAGGGGGCTATCTATTCCGACTATATGATGCAGGCAAACTTCCTGAAATACCCGCTGAAGCGGGCCGGCGAAAGGGGCGAGAGGAAGTGGAAGAGAATATCCTGGGAGCAGGCGTTTGACGAGATCGCGGACAAGATCATAGACATCACCCTCAAGGACCCGGGGGCCGGGGTCCTCACGGCCAGGCCCTTTTCCCAGCTCTCCAAGGGCGGCTCCGAGAGGTTCACGGGGCTCCTCGGCCTCATGAACACCCCGGTTTCCGCCATGGTGGGCGACGCCTATCCAGGGGCTCATACTGTCTTGATCGGAAGGATCGGCTCCACCCTCGACGACTGGTTCACCGCGGACTGCCTGGTATCGTGGACCCAGAACCACATCGCCATGAGAATACCCGACGCCCATTTCGCCCAGGAGGCGAGGTACAACGGCGGGCGGGTGATCGTGGTGGACCCCAACCACAATGTGACCGCGGCCCAGGGGGCGGATCTCTACGTGCCCATCAGGATGGGGAGCGATTCTTATCTTGCGGCGGCCATCTGCAACACCATTATAAAGGAGAAGAAATACGATGCCGAATTCATGAAGGAGCAGTCGGACCTGCCCTTCCTCGTTAGGCTCGACACTAAAAAATTCCTTACCCAGAAGGATATGAAGCCGGACGGCAAGGACCTCCAGTATTACTTCTGGGATACCAAGACAAACCAGGCAGTTGAAGCCCCTGGCTGTCTCGAAAGCCCGGACGACAAGAAGACCATTGATATCGCCAAGCTCGGTTATGACCCGGCACTGGAGGGAAAATTTAAAGTAAAGACAGCCGATGGCAAGACAATAGAGTGCACAACGGTCTTTGAGAAAACAAAAGAGGGGCTGGCAAGATATGACCTCAACAGCACCCTTGTCAGGGAGGCGACGGGGCTGCACCCCTCTGTCATCAGGAAGATGACAGACTGGATGCTGGAGTCGAAGTCCCTGCACATCACCAACGGTTACAACTGCCAGAAGCACTATGACGGTTATCAGTCCGAGAGGCTCAAGCTTCTAATACTTACCCTCACCGGACAGCTCGGCTCCACCGGCGCTTATCATCAGACCTATGAAGGCATGAAGCTTGAAGGCGGGAGGGCTGCGGGCGGCCTTCACTTCCCTGACCAGCCCGCAAAGCCTGAATTCGGGATAGAGGCGAAAAAGGGCGGTAAGCAGGCGGTCAGCATGGGCATCTACCATGAAATCTACTGGGGCAGGGGTCTGGAGCGGAGCAAGAAGTATTTTTCAAACACGCCGCTTAAGGAGCAGATAGGCTTCGATGTGAACGACATGGAGGCCTATCTCAAGGACGCGATTGAGAAGAAATACCTGCCTGATGTCATCACCAAGAAGCCTCCGAGGATAGCCATCTGGCACTCCTGCAACAACTACCGCAACAAGGTAGGCCAGCAGGATTGGAGGGAGAATTACCTGAAGCACGTGGAGCTCCTGATCTGCACCGAATTGCGGATGACGGGCTCGGCCCAGTCCGCCGACTATGTCCTCTCGGCGGCCACCGACTACGAGAGGTGGGACGGCAGGGAAACGACCACCAACCCATTCTTCACCCTCTACGGACAGGCGGTAAAACCGATGTACGGCAGAAGGACCGACTGGCAGATATACGCGGGCCTTGCCAAGGCGATACAGGAGAAGGCGAAGGCAAAGGGCATAAAGTCCATACCCTATGAGTACTGGGACGGGAAGAAACAGGTCAAGCGGACCATAGACCTCCAGACCATCCATGACGAGTACATACTAAACGGCGAGCTGGACACGGACGAGAAGGCCCTCAAGTGGCATAATCTCAAGAGCAAAGGGCTCGGCGGCGAGGAAGGCTATGAGAAGTTTGTAAAGGACGGGTATGTGAAGTTCAGGGGTCCTGCCAAATACGGCAACTATGAGGACGATGCCCCAGCCCGGAGCATGAGATGGCAGGTCATAGACAAGAAGCCCTCAAAGACCAATACCGGTAGGTTCCAGTTTTATGTGGACCACGAGTATCACATAAAGCTCGACCAGATGACCCCGAAGCCCCAGTACGCGGACAAGTGGAGAGGGGGCCCGCAATCGCCGAAGAAACCCGACGGGAGCCCGTACCCTTTCGTCATGAACTACCCGCACACCAAATGGGGCATCCATTCGTCCTTCAGAGAAAACCAGTGGCTCATGAGGCTCCAGAGGGGCGATGTCTACCTGTACCTCAATCCAAAGGTCATGAAGGAGAGGGGGATAAAGGACATGGACATGGTGAGGGTGTACAACCACGCGGGCGAGTGGTTCGCCAGGGCCAAGGAATGGCCGGGACTGCCGCCCTACGTCGTCCACACCGAGCACGGCTGGGACCATCAGTGGGCGAAGGACTGGAAGCACTACAACAACCTGAACTGCGAGTTCCTGAACCCCCTGGAGATGGTCGGCGGCAAGAAGGGACACATCGTCTATACCGGAAACCACACCAGCAACCGCATCTACTACGAAACCGGGGTGGATATAGAGAAGGCTGAAGGTTGAAAACAAGGCATGAGGCCATTTTCAACGCCAATGTTAAAGCAGGAGGGGATACAAAATGTCAGAGTTTAAAGGAAAGCAGCTTGTATCGGTCTTTGACCTCAATAAATGCCTTGAATGCCACACCTGCACCATGGCGGACAAGATGCTGTGGACCAACAGAAGCGGCCGGGAATACATGTACTGGAACCACGTGGAGACCATGCCCGGGTTTGGCTACCCCCGGGGATGGGGCAGCGGCAGGAACCAGACCGCATCGGGGACGGGGCAGGTGCTGGGCGGCGGTTTCAAGGACGTGGTGCTGGAAGAGGGCAGGACCGACGGCAAGGTAAAGAGCCGCGGCCCGGTAATGAGAGAGGGAAAGGACCCGGATCTGGAAACCGACTATGGCATCCCCTGGGAGTACAATTATGAGGAGGTCTTCAATCCGGGCAAAAGCCACGAAACGCCGGGCGCAACAGGTCCGAGGCCCCACTACAAGGGTAAAGAGGTAATACCCAAATGGGGTCCCAACTGGGAGGAGGACCAGGGCGCGGATGAGTGGCCCAATCACTGGGCCTTTGCCCTTCCCAGGATATGCAACCACTGCACCGACCCCGCCTGTCTTGCCGCCTGCCCCAGAAAGGCGATCTACAAGCGGCAACAGGACGGCGTTGTGCTGATTGACCAGGAAAGGTGCCGGGGTTACCGGCACTGTGTCAGGGCCTGCCCTTATAAAAAGATCTACTTTAACTACTCAACGGGCAAGAGCGAGAAGTGCATCCTCTGCTACCCCAGGATTGAAAAGGGCGTGCCGCCCGCGTGCTTCTGGCAGTGCCCGGGCAAGATGAGGTTCATCGGCTGGAAGGATGATGAGAATAGCGCGGTCCATAAGCTCATATACAAATGGAAAGTCGCCCTGCCCCTGCACCCCGAGTATGGGACCGAGCCCAACGTCTTTTACGTCCCGCCGGTCGGCGGCTCCTTCAAATTCGGAAAAGACGGCGAGTTGACCGAGGAGAGGAGAATACCTATCGAGTATCTCGGCAGACTCTTTGGCGGGGTGAAGAACGTGAAAAGCGTCCAGGACACCCTACTGGCGGAAAAGGAGAAGATGAGAAAGGGCATCAAGAGCGAGCTCTGCATGCTTCTCATCGGCCATGACAGCGAAGACAGGTTCCAGTTGAACGTCAAGGGCAAGCCGTTCTGGAGACCTGAAGAGGTGCAGCCGGTGAAGGTCCAGTTCGTGACGCCGTCGCAGGATAAGTCCAAGGGCTATAAGTCGGACGTGTGAGGGAATACCAATGGATACCATGGCTGCACAAAATACCGAGGTCGTAGAGTCCGGCGGGCCGATCGAAATCCATCAGGTCTACCGCTTCCTTGGCCGGTGCTTCGGTTATCCCGAAGGGGAATTTTGCGAGGTTATGAGCGATAAAAGGATGGGAGAAGAACTGAAAGTCCTGGTGGAGGGACTGCCCTTTGAAGTGAATTTCAGGGGTATCCCCTTCCCCTCCCTCCCGCAGGATGAGTTTGAAACCGCGTATATCAACTCTTTCGATATAACCCCTCCCTGTCCGCTGTACGAGTACGACCATAGAAGGGGTGAGTTGACCCGCCGGGACATCCTGGAAGAACTCTTCCGCTTTTACGAGCACTTTGACATCAAGCTCAGCGAGCGTGAGAAAGACTATCCCGACCATCTGGTGGCGGAGCTGGAGTTCATGGCTTTTCTGTTGACCAAGGAGGCCGATTCGAAAGCGCGCGGCAAGGACCCCCTCCCCTATCGCCATGCCCAGCGGGATTTTCTGGAGAGACACCTGAATAAATGGGTTCCTGAGCTCGATGAACGCATCCAGAAGATCATCAAGGAGCCCTTTTACAAGGGGGCAAGCGCCTTTATGGTGGAGTTTATCGGGAACCACCTTTCCTATCTCAAGTCCTTAAATGAAAACCTGGCCGTTTCAGAAGGAGAGATGCCGGTATGAAAAAGATTATTTTTCTAATAGCTCCACTGATCTTTTTCCTGTCAGCCTTTTCCATTGCCGACGCAGCGGAAAAGAAGGAAAAGGAAAAGAAGGTTATCCACTCCACCCCGCCCATTGACTATGTGGGTCTGAAGAACCCCCTGACCACGGCGGACCCCAAGACCCTGCCGGACAACGACCCGAACATATTGGCCGGGAAGAAGCTCTACGAGGCTACCTGCACGGCCTGTCACGGTGAGAAATCCGACGGCAAGGGCCCCGAGGCCGAGGGTTATGTCACCCCTATTAAACCCGTGGATCTGACCGACCCCGAGGCCATCGCCAAACTCGACCAGGGATATATTCTCTGGAGGATAAACGAGGGAGGACTCAGTGACCCTTTTTACTCCGCCATGCCCGCATGGATGGATGACTTTACCGAAACCGAGAAATGGCAACTCATTCTGTATATGTATAAAAATGCGGGGGTTTCCCCCAAGGCCAAGAAGTGAAGAGAGGTGATGACATGAAAAGGTTTTTTCTGATTATTGCCGTGGCCGGCGTGCTGGCGAATGCCCCCGTGGCCGGCGCCGCGGGGCTGACGGTGGTGTCGAAGTTTGTAGCGGGGGATATTCCGACCACCCCCATCGCCGCTGCCTGGAATAAGACCAAGGAAGTAGTGGTCCCGATGAGTTCCCAGATCGTCGCCAAACCCAGGGTGTTTGATCTGCCCAAGGGGAAGAGCTCGGTCCGGCGGGTCAGCGTCAGGTCGGTAAACAATGGAAAGGCGATAGCCTTCCTGTTGGAATGGGAGGACGTTACCGAGAACTCCACGGTTGATAATCCGGCCGCCTACCGGGATGCCGCCGCCCTGGAGTTTCCGCTACAGGCGGGGGAGAAAAAGAAAACTCATTTTGCCATGGGACACGAGGATATGACGGTTAACATGTGGCAGTGGAAGGCCGACCTGGAAGATGGAAGGTACAAGGCCGTTCCCATTGGGGCCAGTTACCCCGGAGAGGGTCAGAAACATTCCATAGACACGTATCAGGGACGGCTGTACGACCTGCCCAAAAAGCAGAGGAAGGGTCCGGTTGAAGACCTGATCGCCGAGGGCTTCAACACCTTGACCCTTCAGGACTCCCAGGATGTCATGGGTAAGGGAAACTGGAGCGGCGGTAAGTGGAGGGTAGTCCTCTACCGTTCCTTGGCCACCAAGGATAAAGAGGACGTAGCGTTCAAAAAGGGAGGGAGAAACCTTATCGCCCTGGCAATATGGGACGGGGGTAACCTCGAAAAGGACGGGCAGAAATCCGTTACCACGTGGCATGAATTAAGGGTGGAATAACACAATGGAGACATTCAGGTTTTCCCGTTTTGCGGGGACATGGGTTGCTGCGGCCGTCGCTCTTTCCGGCCTTCTCCTGGGGGGCGTTGAGGCCGGCGCCGCCGAAGGGAAGCAGACATTCGATGCAAAAAAGTGCCGGGACTGCCATCAGACGGAGGGCCCGGCAAAAGCAAAAACAATCCAGGACCAGCTTGCCACGAAAGGCCCCGAGCTGTGGTATGCGGGCAGCAAGTTTAAAAAGGAATTCCTGGGTAAATGGCTAAAGGATCCAAAGCCCATAAGGCCCATGGAGTTTAACTCAATAACAAAGAAGAACCCCGGAGATCATCCCAAACTTTCAGGCAAGGACGCGGACGAGGTAACGGAATACCTTATGAGCCTCAAGTCAAAAGACGTCGAGGAGGGCGTTGTAAAGCCCGACAAGAACCCAAAGAACAGAAATATTTTTGAAAAGAAACAGGGCTGCTACGGCTGCCACCCGGTTAAGAGGGGAGAGAAGATCCTGGGCGGGCTTACCGGACCGACCCTGATAGGGGCCGGGGAAAGACTCAACCCCGCCTGGGTATATGCATATCTCAAGAAGCCAAAGGTCTTTAAGCCCGTGAAGAGGATGCCGGTATATGTCGATGTCCTCAGCGATTCGGAAATGAAAGGAGTGGCGGCGTATATCGGCACCTTCGAGTAGCATGGCGAAGGAAGTTAACAAGATAAAAGCCACAGCGCTCGCTTGGCTGAGGAGAATATGAAGATGGTGGGAAAGATCATACAGATAGCGGTAATAACCCTTTTAAGCGGCTCTCTCGCCCAGGCGGTGACCAGCAAGGAAAATTACAATTATTATTGCGCCCAGTGCCACGGTCTCGAAGGAAAAGGAGACGGTCCGAATGCGACCGAGAGCCAGCCGGTAAGCCCCAAGGACCACACCGACGCTAAGGAGATGAGCGAACTTACCAAGGACGACGTAATAAAAGTAATCAGGGGCGGCGGGGCCGCGACGGGTAAATCCACCATGATGCCGCCCTTCGGCAAGACGATAACCGATGCGGAAATCCAGGATTTAGTCAACTATCTTAGAAAGCTTTGTAACTGCAAGTTCGAAAACGAACCCTAATTATTGCAAAAAATCCCCTCCCACTTGAAGGGAGAAGTCGAAATCGCATGCGTATGTGTCACCAGGTGAAGAACCGGCTGATTGACCCTTTCGCAAGGGCGATCGAATACGTGCGTCTGTCGGTCACGGACAAGTGCGATTTGCGCTGCTTATACTGCCTGCCCAAGGGGTACAAGGATTTCGAGGAACCCGCCGACTGGCTGACTTTTGAAGAAATCGAACGCGTAATCGGCGCCTTCGCCGGCATGGGCGTGCGCCGGGTGCGCATCACCGGTGGCGAACCCTTGCTACGGCGTGGCCTGCCGGAACTTGCCGCCCGGCTATCCGCCTTGCCCGGCATTGAAGACCTCTCCTTGAGCACCAACGCCACGCAATTGCAGAAGCACGCGGCAACCTTGAAGGAGGCCGGCATATCGCGCGTCAACGTCAGTCTGGATACCTTGAGCCCGACGCGCTTCAAGGAAATTTGCGGCGGGCGGCTCGACAAGGTCATTGCCGGGTTGATGGCCGCCAAGGACGCCGGACTGCACCCCATCAAGATCAACATGGTGGTAATGAGGGGGATCAATGACGATGAGGTCGACGATATGCTGGCGTTCTGCATCGAGCATGGCTTCACCCTGCGCTTCATCGAGACCATGCCCGTGGGCGAGACCGGCCGCCAGGCCGGTAACCGCTATGTCGCGCTTCAAGAGATCAGATCGCGCCTCGCCGTAAAATATGAACTTATACCCGGCATAATGCCGGGCGGGGGGCCGGCGCAATATGTCCGGGTCGCCGGCGCCGGACTGCACATCGGTTTCATCACTCCCATGTCCCGGCACTTCTGCGCCACCTGCAACCGCGTGCGCTTGTCGCCGGACGGCACCCTGTACCTTTGCCTGGGCCAGAACCACAAGTTCGAATTGCGCCCCTTGCTGCGCCAAGGCATCAGCGATGAGGAACTGGCGACCGCCATCCGCCAGGCGATCGCCCTCAAACCCGAGCGCCACGAGTTCCGGGAAAAACCGGGACAGGTGGTGCGCTTCATGTCCATGACCGGCGGTTGAGCGAAGCAGCGGGGGACGTGCGATGCGACTCGAAAAAAGACATCTTGCCGACGGCGTGATCTTCGCCGGCATGCTGGTCAACGCCGTCGTGATCGCGCTGATTCTTTATTACTACGTGTTCTGAGGAAGTTCTGATTTATGGGAACCTCTAAAAATCGCTTCGCATGTTGTTCGGCGGGTTTGTGGCGTCCATCCCTGGACGCCACCCCTGCCGGGGCCCGCCTCTGGCGGTCCAAAATCGCTCCCGGCGATTTTGTCGCTTCGCTCCACCCGCCCTGCATTATGAATTGTTAGAGGTTCCCTTATGATTTTTTGCCGCAAAGACGCAAAGGACGCAGAGAAAAACATATCGAATAACGACAGGTGCGCGTGGGCCGGGCCGGCGCTCTTCACCGCCGTGCTGATCGGCGTGGTCGTCTTTTTCTGGTGGTTTCTATCAAAGTAAATTATTCAGAACGTCCTTAGGAGAAAAAGTGGAGTGAAAGAATATCTCAAGCCATTCGCCATTGCCTTCGTCGCCTTCGGTCTCCTGTTTCTGGCGCTGGACTACGCGATCATGAAGCTCCAGGGGCTGAGCCTCATCTTCCAGCCATGAAGAAGATCCTGTGGCTCGCCGTGCTCGCCGCGGCCCTCCTCGGGCCCTGCCTCGACCTGCCGGGCATCGAGTCCCCGCTCGCGGTTGCCGCCGACAGTTCGACGGCCGCCGCGCCCGCCCATCCGCCGGCGCCGAAGCTGACCGCGGCCGATTATCCCCGCATCGCGGGGGTCAACAGCCGGGTGTTCGTATGGCTGGCGGCCCAGTTGCATTTATGGTTCGCCGCCTTCGTGCTGGCGGTGCCGATCTTCGTGTTCATCATCGAGGCGATCGGCATGGCCACGCGCGACAAGCGCTACGACGAGCTGGCCTACGAGTTCATCAAGGTCTCGCTCACGGCTTACTCGTTCACCGCCATCCTCGGCGGCCTGCTGGCCTTCGGTCTGCTCATCTTCTACCCGCACCTGTTCCAGTACCTGGCGTCCATCTTCAAGGAGAGCATGTTCTATTATGCCCTGCTCTTTTTCGCCGAGAGCGCCTGCCTGTATATCTACTATTACGGCTGGCACTGGCTGCAAGGCGGCTTCAAAAAATGGACACACCTGACATTGGGCCTGCTGCTCAACGCCGTCGGCACGGTGCTCATGTTCCTCGCCAACGCCTGGACCACCTTCATGATGAGCCCGGCGGGGGTGGACGCTCAAGGCGTCTTCAGCGGCGACGCCTGGGCGGCGATCCATAACTTCCTCTGGAACCCGATCAACCTGCACCGTACGATCGCCAACGTCGCCTACGGCGGCTCCGTGGTCGGCGCCTACGCCGCCTTCAAGTTCCTGAGCGCGACGGCGAAAGAACAGCGCGCGCACTACGACTGGATGGGCTACACCGCCAATTTCATCGCCATCGCCGCCCTCCTGCCCCTGCCCTTCGCCGGCTATTACCTGACGGCCGAGATCTACGCCTACAGCCAACAGATGGGCATCACCTCGATGGGCGGGATCTTCGCCTGGCTGTTCATCATCCAGGCGGTGCTGATCGGCGCGCTGTTCCTGTCGGCCAACTACTACCTCTGGTGCGGCATGGGCCGCAGCGACGGCGCCGCGCGCTACAACCGCTACATCAAGTATCTCGCCATCGTCATTGTCGGCGCCTTCCTGGTGTGGTTTACGCCACACACCCTCATACTCACCAATGCCGAGCTGAAGGCGCTGGGCGGGCCGTATCACAAGTACCTGGGGCCGCTCGGGATCATGCCGGCCAAGAACGGCGCCGTGAACCTCATGATCATCATGACCACCCTGAGCTTCCTGCTCTACCGGCGCGCGAACAAGATCGCCACGGTCGCCTGGGCCAATACCGGCAACGCCATCCAGGTGGCGCTCTTTACCGCCGGCATCGCCAATATTCTTTTCATCAGCATCTACCATGGCTACTTCACCAACACCGTCTACAAGGTCGCGTCCTCCATCCCGCAGGTGCTGACCACGCTCATCATCATCGTCGCGAGCACCGTGATCGACTTTCTGATGTACCGCGGCGCCAAACAGGTGGCGCCGCTGCACTGGGGCCGGGTGCCCGATCGCGCGCAGTACGCGTTGTTCCTGCTCGCGGTCGCCTTCACCTGGCTCATGGGGCTCATGGGCTACATCCGCTCCGGTCTCCGCCAGCATTGGCACGTCTATGGCGTCTTCCGGGACGCCTCGGCGGACGCCTTCACGCCCACGCTCGGCTACGCCGCCAACGTCGTCACGGGCGCGACGATCGTCTTCATGGCGCTGGTGATCTTCGTCTTCTGGCTTTCCCAGGTGAGCGGGCGCAAGACGGCCCCCAGCGGCTATTGGAAGGAGCAGCCGGCGTGAAGATCTTTCTCAAAGTCATCGTCTTCAGCCTGATCACCATCGGCTTCTTCGCCGGCTTCTCGAACTTCGGCGTACCGCGCATCGAGCCGGCGCCGCCGCCCGAGGAGGCGGAGCTCGACCTCGGCGCCATGACCATGGACCGGTTCATCGCCCTGGGCGGCGAGATCTACAACGGCAAGGGGACCTGCACCCTGTGCCACAACGCGCTCGGCCGCGCGCCCCTGCTCGACAAGACCGCGACCGTCGCCGCCGCGCGCCTGAAAGACGCCCGCTACAAGGGTGCGGCCAAGAACGCGGAAGAGTATTTATACGAGTCGCTGGTGAAGCCTTCGGTCTTCGTCACCGCCGGTTTCGGCAAGGCCGGCACGAATGACACCGAAAGCCCCATGCCGGATGTCTCCGGCGGGGCCATCGGCCTCAAGGAGGCCGAGCTCAAGGCGGTGGTCGCCTATCTCCAGGACCTGGCCGGCGCCGAGGTGACGGTAAGCATCCCCACCGGCCTGGGTCAGACGCAGACCAAGG
>Ga0155848_1092_pt1 | contig 22191 bp, 20 predicted proteins | sample RifCSPlowO2_01_FD_107502 | JGI IMG/M metagenome (GOLD analysis project Ga0155848, IMG submission 107502) | Candidatus Muproteobacteria bacterium RIFCSPLOWO2_01_FULL_60_18
TCGGGTTGTTGAGCTCGTTAGTGCCATCTCCGTCAACATCGTATATGCCGGTATCCCTGTCGGTTTCCTTGGGCTGTCCGGTGACAGGATCGTTGAGTGTCCGCGCGAGTATGCCGATGCGCACGCTCACGACCGCCCCCCAGTCGGCGGTTGATGTCAGGCCGGCGTCGCCGGCCTTGAGGTAGATGTTGGGAACCTTGTCGTTATCCGTGTCCTTGCCGTACAGGATTTGCAGATTTTCGATGCCGTCCACCAGCTCGACGGCGGCGGCGTTATTCGCCTGGCGGAACAACGCCGGATTGCCGCTGGCGCCGGTTCTGATGAAATACTGGTGCGTCATGAATTTCATGATCCGCGTCCCCGCGGGACCCGTGGATTTGCTGTAGGTCTTGCTCAGGTCATCCTTCGAGTTGCCGGGCGTTCCGGCTCCCTGGTTGTGCACGAGATGCGGGACGGTGGTGTTGATCTGTGTAATTTGCAGGATTTCGGCGCTGGAACAATCCGCAATCATGATGATGTCGTTCACGATAAGCCCCGTTGTCACATTCACGGTCAGTACGTCCGATTTAGTATTCATATTCCCGTCAAGAGAAATCAGGCTGCCGGCATCGGCCAGACGGATCGCGACGGAATCGGTCCCTGGTATGGCGTTGGACGGCATCGTTGTATTGGCAGAGGGGTACCATGTGCCCGTAGGGCTGGCCACGGTGCCTGAAATATTGTTCACGCCCTCCAGCGGTATCTGGAGGTTATAGACGAAATCGGAGCCGTTTAAAGTGCTGCTGACGGAATCCGGGGTGATATCGCTCATGCAGCCGTAATAACCCGCGAGCCGCAGGTCCTTGATCAAGAAGTGCATGGCGAAGCGGGCATTTTCCTGCAAGCGCGCCAGGCTGTCCTGGGTAGTGTAGGTCTGTTTGCTGTTGACGAAGAGCGTGGAGACAGCAGCCAGAATGATAAGCCCGATGGTGAGGGCAACCATCAGCTCGACCAGGCTAAAACCGCGCAGGCGACGCCGGCAGGTGTAAAGTGATTTCATAGCTGGACTATCCAGTCTTGTCTCATCGGCAGATCGCGTTCCATCCAGCGGATTGTGATCGTCGCCTGTCTGGCTGCATCGATCTGGATGGTCGGTGGAGTTACCGTGGTGTTCGGAAGCGTGGCGACCGCCCTGTCATACCAGCTTCTGACATCGTAGAGCGCCAGCTCGGCGCTCGTGCAGTTGGTAGCGTGGCAATTGACGCCGCTGACGACCATGCTTGAGACCGGTTGGTCGTATCCATTGCCGTCCGAGTCGGCAACCGCGGCGCTGTTGGCGCGCATGCGGTCAAGAATGTCATAGGCCAGGAAGGTGGCTTGGGTGCGAAAATACGAACCCGTGTTGAATTGCAAAGACGTCGTTTGCAGCGCCGCCAGGCCGAGCAGTCCGATGGACAATACGAGCAGGGCGACAAGGACTTCGATGAGCGAGAATCCTTTCTGGCTTCGTGAACCATGAGCCAACATGTTTGTTTCGGCGCTCATGTACAATTCACCCCACTCAGGCTGGGGCGTCCCGACGTCGCAATACAAACAATGCGTCTGTCGTTGGTTGTGGGATCGGTAAGGGTAAATTGGCCGGTACCGATTGCTATCGATAGCAATCCGCTTCTACTGAAAACGATTTGATCGGCGGGTGAGGCCAGGGTGTTCTTGCCTGTCAGAGACTCGTGCGATTTCACGGTCACGTTCGCGCTGGTAACAGCGTCGAAGTAATAAACGAGCCAACCGTTGGCCCAGTTGCCGGCGGCGACGCAGCTCGTGCCGCCCGCCGCGGTGACACATACGCCTGTCGTGGTGCTACGCTTGATAGCCTCACTTCTGGCGAGGTTAATATCGGCCAGCAGTTCGTTGACTTGGCCGGTGAGTCGGTTGCTTGAAACGAATTTTTGCAGGGCTGGTGCTGCCACTGCCATGAGGATCCCGGCGATCGTCAGGGCGACAATGAGTTCTACAAGGGTAAACCCCTTATTCCAGACAAACGGTAATTTCTGGCAGATTAACGGATGTATGACTGGATTCTCTGCACCGACGAAAGGTATCAATCGGCAGATAAAAGGAGTTCCATTCTGGGGGGCGCATCCTGGCTTGAGAGATCGGTGATACATGAAATAATGCAGAAAATGCTTAAGAATACGGGTTTTCCAATACGGCGATAATCTCAATTACTGTAAGTCTAATCTCACATTTAATTTCTGCAATTGCCGTGATTTGTCGGTAGATTCAGCCACCCATGTTTTCCAGGATAGTATTGCCTGAATGGAAAGGGAGATGAAAGGCGAGGAGCGATCGATAAACGGTATGATTTTATTGCTAACTGTTTGGAGGATTGCTCGAAAATTCCTGATTTGATTATATAAAACCTCGTACCCGCGGATAGCGTCATATTAGACTTCACCAATGCCTTAATTTATAATAATTCTAAATGAAGATTATGCCACAACTGAAATCCGACTCGGAGACGATCAATCTCCTGCGCAACCACAATATTCACCCTACATCTCAAAGGGTGATTATCACGCGCACCCTCTTTGAGAAATGCACCCACCTGTCCGCGGAGGATGTTTTCCGCCTGGTGAATGCGGATGACCGGCGCGTTTCCAAGGCGACGGTATACAACACCCTCAGCTTGCTGGCGGAGAAGGGCGTGGTCAGGGAAGTAATCGCCGATCCCACGCGAATCTTTTATGACCCGAACACGCAGCCCCACCACCATTTCTTCGATGTCACCTCTGGCAAACTGACGGATATAAGTGCAGATCAGATTCATGTAAGCAATTTGCCGCCGCTTCCACTGGGCGCCCAACTCGAAGGAGTGGACGTCATCGTACGGTTGCGTCCCGAGAAATAAATTCCATCACTCTGGACGCCTTACAGGTTGGTACATCCGGGGGAACAGCTTATACTTCCGGCCCGCTGCCATAAAGCAAGGCCGGTGTAGCTCAGTTGGTAGAGCAACTGATTCGTAATCAGTAGGTCATCGGTTCGACTCCGGTCACCGGCACCATTAATATAATGACTTACCGACCATTGCGCCGCTGATGAGTTTCCGCATTTTTTTCGCAGAATTTTTCCATTCATAACATTATCGCCAGGGCGATGAACCCGTGCTTGGCGATTTGCTGTCACACAATTCCAAACCGGACCCAGTGGCTGTTGGTGTCAGGCAGCTTGCGGCCCAGGCTGTGTGAAGACTCCGGCACACGAAAAGGATTTCTGCACGCGACCGGAACGAAGTTGACGTCGCGATACGAGTAGCGCCACGCTTTGACGTAACAGCGGGCAAGACTGGCGTCACTTTCCCGCTGCGACGTGGCGTTTGCGAGTGTTCACACAGCCTGGGTCGGAAGCGGATGTTGGGACATGCCAGTCGCGGACTTCGAACGACGGCGAATAGCCAACGACATGAAGATCTTGACGGAAGCTTCGAAAGAATCGAGCTGGGCGTGACCGTGATACCAATTTAGGGAAACTCTGATTTATTAAATTTCGACGCAAAGACGCAAAGATTTTTTCAGTTATTTTTCCGGGTTTTTCCTTGTGCCTTTGCGTCCTCGGCTCCGCAACCGGTACATCCCTGTACCGCTCCTGCGCCTTGGCGTCAAATAGTCATAATTAAACAACCCTCGCCTTATAGGCGAGGGTTGTTTAATTCCCCATGGACAGGTTCGACGAAATTGCCGGGAGCAATTTCGAACAGCGGCGCATAGCGCCGCTGGCCCCGGAGGGGCGGAGCACAGGGAAGTGCGAAGTAATCCCCTTGAGGACGCCAAACACTATAAGATGCAGAGCATAAGAGCTTGGGCTCTTTTTTTTACCACCACTGCTTAGTGACATGAGAACCCGTAGGGGTTCGAAGAAGATTATCGGGAACCGTTTTGAACAGAAAGCCTATCGACACTAGCTGGAGATGGTATACAACAGTAACAGCCTTAAACATACCTTTATGTCCATTTTTGTCGCACGCCAGTCCTATTTATAGTTGAATGATATGATCCATCGGGTGGATGCCATAAGACCCCACGGGCAGGACACGAGCGATCTTTATTTCCTGTCCCTTGCCATCACGGTGTTCCATCAGATCTGTGATGACTTTTTGGCTGTAGGGTGTTCTGCCGGCTGTCAGGACGAGTGCCACCTTGGGCTTGAGACGGCGGGCCCGGTTTATCGTGATGACGACACCGATACTCCCCGTGCTGAGTTCCACCAGGGAGCCGATGGGAAAGATTCCCATGCATCTGATGAATTCCTCGACCAGCTGAGGATGAAAATCCTTCTCCCGCCATTCGTACATCCGCTTCAGCGTGTCTTCCGCTGACAGACCACCGGCGTAGGTGCGATCGCTCGTCACCGCGTCGTATACGTCGACAATCGAGCCGATCAATCCCGCCTGGCTGACCATGTCCCCTTTCAGGCCAACCGGATAACCGGCCCCGTCACGGCGCTCATGGTGTTGCTGCACAACCTGCATGGCGAGTGGCGGGATACCGCCTGATTTCTTCAGGATCGCTACCCCCCAGCCCACGTGCCGCGTCATGGCTTTGAATTCCTGCGTGGTCAAGCCGGTGGTCTTGGCGAGGGGTTCCTTGGGAATTTTCACCATGCCGACGTCGTGCAGCAAAAGGCCCAGGCCCAGGTCGATCAATTCATCTTTGCTGAATACCAGATGACGCCCAAATGCGATTCCCAGGATGCAGCTCCGTATGCTGTGCAGCGCGGTATACTCGTTTATATTTCGCAGGTACGTGAGACACACCAAGGCGTCGGGGTTGCGTATGATGCTGTCCACCATGTTGGTGACGACCTTGGCAGCGAGCGCAATGTTGAAATCCTTGCCTTTCTGAACGCGATCGAGCACCTCCCGCATTGTCTCCCTGGCGCTGGCTTCGATCTCCTTGGCGCGGACGATTTCCTTTTCAAAGGGGGCCAAGTCGATATAGGCGGGGCGCTCACGTGGCGCGGTGGGGGATTCGGCGATCTGTCTTACACGGCGGTCAATCTGTTCTTCCTCCACCTGAATCGCGCGCATCCGCGCATCGTATTCAGCATGGTTGCGCGGCGGCAAGACATCGAGACCCTTTTCGACATCGATGTAGACGTATTTGCAGTGCTTCTTGAGCAGATCCATCTCTTGCGGTGCCTGCAGCTCGAACCCCTGGAACAGGAAGGGGGTTTCAAGCCACGGCCGATCCAGTTGAGAGATATACATCCCCCAGCGCAGATCCATGACGTCTATTTTCTTTTTCACAGGTTCACGTATGCGATGAAAACGCTATGTCATTTCAGGCAATATGCATGCCATTAGTTTTTATGCCTCTTATTCTAGCCTAAAAAACCGGTGACGAGCGCAAGAAACAGGTCGTCACGCTCGTGCCTAAAGACGGGATCGCTGAAGGTGTCCCTGGCGAATTACTGTTCACGCGGCGACAGGAGTCAGAAACAACCCGCGACAGTGGTGATTCGAAGTGCGCTATGCGTTTTCGGGAGCCACAACCAAAAGGAAAAGGGCCACAGCGCTGTAGCCCCTTGATTTATGGTACCGCGGGTCGGAATCGAACCGACACGGTGTTGCTACCACCAGATTTTGAGGACGACGGGGCGCACAGCGGTTAATTTCCGATCAATGATTTGCATCGCTTGCCGCTGTGCCAACCCCGCCCCATCGCACGTAAACCTGACATTACCGTATTTAAGTGTGGCACATATCTGGCACCAGGACCAAGCGATGATTTCGCGAGCTTCCATCTGGCGTGTTGGGTGGGCACAAGATTCCCGCGCTGATTTAAACTAAAGGCGGGGGCAAGTATCTGCGTATAATAATCCGCCAGGGAAACGTCTCCCGAAGTCTCCCGAAGGTCGGCGCCCGATGACTTTGTGACGTTCCCGTTTGCAGAAAATGTATCTGCATCTCATTAATCTGTGTGCATGTATCCGAAGGTCTATCGCAGGCCAGAATTTCCGGTTAACATGTTGAACCAGAAAGCAAAACAGGTATTTCGACGAACCCATTCGTAAGCAGCAGGCTATCGGTTCGATTCCGGTCAGCGGCACCATCTTGGGGGATCATCGCCTACAATTTTCCTCATGATTCCCCCTCGGACTGCCAAAAATCCTCGTGGTATCATCCAGATTGATTCTGACAGCGGTCTTATCCAGGGGGCGCGGTTTGTTGCTTCGCCCAATTGCGACAAGCGGCCTGAAGGGGCTGCAATCGATACTCTGGTGATTCATTCGATCAGTCTGCCTCCGGGCAAGTTCGGCGGTTCCGGTATCGAGCAGCTGTTCAGCAACATGCTGAATCCCGACGAGCACCCTTATTATCGCGCGATCAAGGATCTGAAAGTTTCAGCCCACGTTCTGATCCGGCGCAATGGCGAACTTGTCCAATTCGTACCATTGCATCAACGTGCCTGGCACGCCGGCCGGTCGTATTGCGAGGGGCGTACCTGCCTTAATGATTTTTCCATCGGTATCGAACTGGAAGGTACGGATGAACTTCCTTATGAAGACGCCCAGTATGCATCGCTCGCCAAGCTCACGCGAGTCATTCGGCAGGTTTATCCCTCCATCACACCAGCGCAGATCTACGGTCATGGCGATATTGCCCCCGGGCGTAAAACCGATCCCGGACCGATGTTCGACTGGAAACGATATCTGGATGCCTGTGCATAAACGCTTGCCATGCAACAGTCATGGCCATTACATTTACACGCAAACAAGGATGAAAAGTCGTTGGCATGAGTGAAATACTGATTATAGTTTTGCTGGCAATTTTGCTTGACCATCTGATTCCCGATCGCCAGGGCATCAAACCCTTCGTTTGGTATCGCGACTGGGCGGAATCCATCGAAGAACGTTTCAACGGCGGCAAACGCGCGCATGGGGTAGGTGCCGTCATGCTGGCGACGCTTCCCATCGTCGCCGGTGTTCTGTTGATCCATTACATTCTCGGTGAGCTTGGCTGGATATTGCGCGTTGCTTTCGATGTCGTGGTGCTCTATCTGTGTCTGGATGTGCACCGCCTCGGTAAAACGGCGAATGCGGTATCGAACGCCCTGGAGTCCGGTGAACCGGGCGAGGCGGACGAAAAACTGCGTGAACTGACCGGGAAAGGGGCTCCGGACAGAACCGAGGCCAATATCGCGCGCGCCACTGTCGAAGCTGTGCTCAAACAGGGAAATTCACTCATTGTGTCGCCCATTTTCTGGTTCATTCTCCTCGGTCCCTTCGGCGCGGTGCTGCAACGGCTTAGCTGCATTCTCGATTCGCTCTGGGGCCATCGCTATGAACGCTTCGCCGAGTTCGGCTGGGCGGCCGCCCGATTCGACGATCTGATGGGCTGGATACCGGCGCGCATCACGGCGCTGTCCTATGCGTTGATGGGAAGTTTCGAGGACGCGTTGCATTGCTGGCGCAAGCGCGTCGGGGTGTGGTCGGATATCAACAGCGGCCCTTTGCTGGCCTCCGGTTTCGGCGCCATGCACATGCAGATTTGCGAGGCCACGGAAGAGAGTGAATATGAAGAGAGAGCATCCGATCTCACCGTCATCCCGGATGCCGGTCATGTGCACCGCGCCGTGGCACTGGTCTGGCGGGTGCTGCTGTTGTGGCTGGCGATCGGTATCTTGATGACCGGCGCCCATCTGGTCGGCTTCATTTCAGGTTGATCCATTTAACTTTCCTCTCATAGCGCGTGCCCGGGCGCTGAATCGTGCGCACTGGAACAAGAAGGGCTTTGTCTTAAGCGTTTTCATGTCACACAAGCTGATCACAACGCTGGACCTGATGCGTCACGGCGAACCCGCGGGCGGGCCACAAATACCGCGGACAGCTGGACGATCCGCTGAGCGAATAAGGCTGGGAGCAGATGCGCCAGGCGGTCGGTGAAAACTGTCCCTGGCAGGCTATTGCCAGCTCGCCGCTCTCACGCTGCGCCGATTTTGCCCGCGAACTGGCCGCGCGCCACGGGCTGCCGCTCGAGATCGATGCCCGCCTGATCGAGCTCGGTTTTGGCGCCTGAGAGGGTTGTACGGCACAGGAGCTGACGGCCAAGGATCCGGAAATACTTACCCGATTTCGCCACGACCCTCTGTCAAACACACCGCCCGGTGCCGAGTCACTTGTGCTGTTTCGGGATCGTATTCTTGAAGCCTGGAGCACCTTGCATGAACGCTACAATGGTAAGCACGTTCTGGTAATCGCACACGCGGGCGTCATTCGCATGATGGTGGCGCACATGTTGGGTATTCCGTTGCAGCATATTTTCAGGTTGCAAATCCCGAGCGCCGGCATTACCCGCCTCCGTGTCGAGAGAAATGGAGATGACCTGTTCCCGCGGCTGTTATTTCATGCCGGTAGCCTGTAGCGTTGCCTGCTCTAAGCCATGCAGCGGTCAAATGAATAAATACAATCTATGCTTGTTCCGCGGGCTTATGCTGTGGCTGATCAGCGTCCTGATATCGTTGGATGTGCTGGCTGGAATAAGCGTTGTTGACGATGTCGGAAAAACAATCGCTCTCCAGAAACCCGCACGCCGCATTATCAGTCTGGCGCCGCATGTCACGGAGTTGCTGTATGCAGCGGGCGCCGGAAGCCGTATTGTCGGTGCGGTCGAATACAGCGATTATCCCGAAGAGGCCAAGCGCATCCCCCGTGTTGGCAGCGGTTTCGGCTTCGACATGGAGGCGATCGTTGCCATGCGTCCCGACCTCGTCATCGCCTGGCAAAGCGGCAATCCTTCCTGGCAGGTGGCGCGTTTGGGAGGCCTGGGATTTCCGGTTTTTATGACGGAACCGCGGCACCTGGATGACGTGGCCGATTTGCTTGAGCGACTGGGCCGGCTCGCCGGAACGGATGCAACCGCCAGTGGGGTCGCCGCCCAATTCCGGCGCCATCACGCGCAGTTACAGGCCCGTTATTCGGGGCGCCCGCGTGTTACGGTGTTTTACCAGGTGCTCGATGCTTCGCTGCTTACGATCAACGGCCGTCATCTTATCAATGACGTGATTGATTTATGCGGCGGTGAGAATGTTTTTTCCGGTTTGCCGGCGCTGACGCCACGGGTGGATATGGAATCCGTGCTGCAAAAAAATCCGGGGGCCATACTCGCCAGCGGCCATGTTCCCCTGTGGTCGACGTGGCGCGAACGCTGGCGCGCCATGCCTGCACTCTCCGCCGTCTCGCGCGGCAATCTTTTTTTCATACCTCCTGACCTGATTCACCGCCACAGCCCGAGGATCATGCAAGGAGCCGAGCAAGTTTGCGTCGCCCTCGACAAAGCGCGGCAAGCACGAAACATCTCGCAGATTCGCTAACGGTTTTTCCCCGGCGTCCACAGGACATCGGTCCGGCCGCTGTGAACATTCAATACGCGGGCGATCACAAACAGCAGATCGGAAAGGCGGTTCAGATATTTTGCGGATGCCGGGTTTATCTTCTCCGTCTCGCCAAGATGAACCACGCGTCGTTCCGCACGCCGGCAGACCGCGCGCGCCAGATGGCACACGGCGGCGGCCTCCGATCCACCGGGCAGGATAAATTCCTTGAGCGGCGGTAGGTCCTTGTTCAGTCCGTCCAGCACTGTCTCCAGACGCGTTACCTGATTGTCGGAAACGGTAACCTGGCCGGGGATGCTGAGTTCGCCACCCAGATCAAAAAGGTCGTGCTGGATATTCGTTAGCCCGGTTCGAATGGTTTCCGGTATTTCATGGACAAGCAGCACACCAATGATGCTGTTCAGCTCATCCACCGTGCCGATGGCCTCGATGTGCGAATTTGTTTTTTTCACGCGCGAACCGTCTCCCAGGCCGGTGCTGCCGTCATCGCCGGTGCGGGTGTATATCCTTGAAAGGCGGTGCCCCATTTTAACTTGTAAGCCGGTAAATGACGGGGATGCGAGCGCGGTAGTTGCGACCACCCAGCCAAGCGCGCGCATCGGGTATTGAACCGATCTTGCGCAAAATTAACAAGGCATCATCGTCAAGAATGCGATAACCCGACGATCGAACCACCCGGATATCGCTAATTTCCCCCTCAGCGCTGAGCTGGAGCACGACAAGAACCTCGCCTTCCCAGCCCTGTTTCTGGGCAAATGGCGGGTAAACAAAATGCTCCTGGAAGGAGCGGAGTATGGTCCCGAGCATGTGACTGGTCATCTTGTCTTCAGACATTGTCACCGTGTTCTCGGTGGGGGAGGGTTTACCATGAATCGGTGTGATTTGTGGGGAGTGTGTTTTCGCTGACGGCGCGTCGTTACCGGCGAACGGGGGTCGGAAGCGCGCAGGCGGATACCGGACGGCCGATTCTGCAATCGGCGCAGCCGATGCAGGGTTCCGCCATGCAGAAACCCATAGCGTACGTTCTTCAATAAGCGATTCTGCGGATGACTGAGGGAACGGGAGCCACGAGACGGCTATTCCGTGTACGAGCACTGATAGCGTCATCCAATAAAAGATACGGCGGTATTGAGTTGTCGAATCTCTCATATCGATCTCGGCCTAGAAGTTTGCCTCCAGCCCGGCGAAGAAACCCGCGCCGGTCCCCTGGAATCCGTCAACGGGCTCGTATTTTTTGTTGAAAAGGTTATCGACCCTTCCATGGAGGCGGATATTTTTAGATGATTGCCAGGACGCGCCAATCCCGGCCAAGGTGTAGCCGCCGGTATCGATTGTCGCGCCGGTGACACGATCGACATCCTTGCGGTGTCCGGTATAGCGCAGGCTCAATATGCAGTCGGTCTGCGACGCGATCCGGATCTTATCCTGGATGGCCGCTATCTGTCTTGGGCGCCGGAGCAATTCCTGACCATTCTGATCCTGCGTGCGCGTGCGCGTGTATTCGGCCGTAATAGTTGAGTCGCTCGAGGGACGAAACGAAAAACCGGTTTCGTAACCTTCAATGGTGGCGTTGTCGATGTTGACCGATGTGCTGTCGAAACTCGGCAGGTAGATAATCTTGATCAGGTTATCGATTCGATTTTTGTAGTATGTGAAATACGGCTCCATGCGCCCGCCATTGAATGCCTGTTCGATGCCGATCTCCCATCCCTTGCTTTCTTCCGGTTCTAGTGCCGGGTTGCCGGTGTAGGCCGTTCCAAAATTGGTCGGCGTCGATCCGAAGCGCTCAAACAGCGAGGGCGCGCGATACCCCGTGCCGTAACTGCCCTTGAGTTTTGTCGCTGTCTCTGGGATGGCGTACAGTGAGGTAAACCGCCAGGTTCTGGCGCTGGCGAAGCTGTCGTAATTGTCCGAGCGGCCGCCGATGGTGCCGTGAAAATTATCGGCGAGGATGAATTGTTCCTCGACATACCAGCTCTTGATCCGCTCCTGGACATTGGTGTTCTGTGTGAGCACAAAGTCGCCGAAGGCAGAGCCGAACGCGGAACTTCCGGCGGCAGTCATGCTGTCCTTCTTTGTTTCATAACCCAACACCGCCTTATTGCTATTTGACAGGGTAATCTGGTTCTGGAAATCGGTCGTTTCGGCTTCACCCAGGAACTGGGTATGTTCTTCGTCGCCGAGCGAGGATTGACGATCGTTATCGGTTTGCCTGTCCTGACGCGACCTGGAATACCCGAGAACGGGCTTCCAGCGCCCATCCGCCAGGGAGGATTTGGCCTCGAGACGAACGAACCGTTGTGTGACCCCGCTTTCCGAGTCCGGATCCTCGCCCATGCCGATATCCAGCTGCGAATGCGCGTGAATCGATCTGGCGTAAAGATTGAGTTCGGTGCCCGCGGATGGTGTGATACCACCCTGAAAAGACGCGGTTGTGTTGCGGTACCCGTCATTCTCGTCGCCCTGTCCGGCGCGTAAACGTTCCGGGGTGAAGGATTGGCCCGCGGTGTTGAATTGGGAAAGTTCCATCGAGTAATGAAACCGAGAGTCGCTTCCCCGCGCGGATAATCTCTCCGTGTAGGTGTGGAACGAACCTCCCTCAGAGGACGCCGTATAGCGGCCAGGGCCCTGGCCGCGCTTGGTGATGATGTTGATCACGCCGCCGAGCGCCCCCGAGCCGTAGAGAGTGCTTTGCGCGCCGCGGACGATTTCGATTCGTTCGATGTTATTCAGACTCAGATGCGCGAAGTCATAGGCGCCGTTCGGCGTGCTGGGATCGGATATCTCGATCCCGTCGAGCAAAACGAGAGTGTGGTTAGAGTTCGTCCCGCGAGTGAATAGCGAGGTCTGGGCGCCGACGCCGCCGGAAGTGGCGACGCGCATTCCGAGTTGCGCCGCCAATGCCTCCGGAAGACTGCGCCATTGGTTCGCCTGTATGTCTGCGGCCGTGATGACGGTAACCGAACTGGCGGTTTGTTGCAGGGGTGTTGGAACACGCGTGGCGGTGATTACGATCGGTTCCTCCGTGTCGTTCTCGGCGCTAAAAACTGAAACGGGGTTGACCAACGCCATGACAACGATCAGACGGACCACGGATATTTTCATTTTTCCTCCGCAAACCGCGCGCGCCCGCGCGGTGGTTGATTGCGATGTGCGGAGGATGGAAAAGCGGAACGCGTGAGGCCATTGCCGCCCGGGCCGCCCTCCGCGACACCATCTGGTGTTGCTTCAGGCCGGTCTCCGGGCTCACGAGTGGGTCTTAACCCGGGCAAATCGCCTTCCCGTGGCGCACCCAAATCAGACATGGGTGTTAGTGCACTATCGCACCGCGTCACCCGATTTGGGTGCGCCACAGTGGCGCTTGATTCGCCTTGACTCGTTTACCGTTGCGGGGGCAGCGCCGGGATGACCCCGCACCTGAATCGCTTGTCATGTTCCCCAAGGGGCATGGTGTACAAACGATTCAGGTGCGGGGCGCACCGGCTTCCCGTTTCATCCCGCCCCAATCTTTCTGTGGAGCCTCTGCTGCGTGGTATTTTGTCTCGCTGAGAGACAAAACAACCGCCGGCAAGGCCGTGCCGTGGGATTGGGGCGGGACACCTGAAGCAGATGAACTGCAAACTCGACGCAATATATTTGCGGGCGACCGAAGTGTCAATGAGGTCGTGAATGGTGATCCGTGAGTCGCGAACCGTGATAAAAACCTGAACAGTACGCGGGTGGCATACGGGTGACGAACACGATTCACGACTCACGGTTCACGAAAAAAAGCCGGCCCGCAGGCCGGCTTGGAAACATCAGACTGGCAGCTAAAAACTATCAGCCTTATTTCTTTTCCGGTGCAGCAGGAGCGGCCGGGGCTGCGGGCGCAGCAGGCGCTGCGGCATCAGCCGGTTTCGCGGCATCCGCCGCCGGAGCCGTCGGGGCCGTTGCCGGCGTAGCAGCCTTTTTCTCGCAAGCAGTAACCGCCGTCATGACTAAGAGGGCGGCCAGCAGAATCGAGTACTTTTTCATAGAGTTACGTTTCCTTTTTGAAGTGTGGGTATTTTACCGTGAATCGGAAAATAGCAGTCCAAGACCAAGATCTCGCCGCCGGACGCTATTTTTCTTGAATTAGGGAAATCTTCCATCGCCGTTATTGCATGTAAGGATCTATTTTTTTTATTGATATCAGTCCTGTCAGGAAGCCAATCGTGGAGCGCCGTAAAACATGCCCTGGGCGGTGTGAATCCCGATTTCCTGAAGCGCCCGTTCGGTGGCCGCGTCTTCCACGCTTTCGGCGATGGTTTTCATGCCGAATGAGGTAGCCAGCTCATGAATGTGCCTGACGATCTTGCGATCGGACTCATTACGCAACATGCCGCGCACGAAAGACCCTTCAATCTTGAGGTAATCCGGCCGGAACTGGTTGAGGAAGTTATAGGTGGAATAACCGCTGCCGAAATCGTCGAGCGCCAGTTTGCAGCCGAGGGCGCGCAGGGTCTGGATGTCCTCATGCAGGCTGTCGCTCAAAGGAATGGTTTCGCGTTCGGTGATTTCGATCGTAATCGAACGTCCTTCCTCGCAGGCCGGCTTGAGCAGCCGGCTCAGCTCACCCACGAAATCCTTGTCATTGAAAGAGGAGATGTCCACGTTCAGGAACAGGGCATATTCCGGCGGTGTCAGTTTCAAGGCCTGGCCGATGATGTGCAGGTCCACGTCGCGCGTCAGTCCCAGTTCCTCCGCCACGGTGATGAAATCCTTGGCCTGGATCACGAGGCCATTGATGCGCATGCGCGCCAGGACTTCGTAGGCGATGGGCTCGCCATTTTTGAGATTGCAGATGGGCTGGAACGCGGGATGCATATGACCCTGTTCCAGTGCATTTCGCAACTGAAAGCCCTGGCTGAAAATGGACATCACCGCCTTGCTGATGTCGGGTGAAAGCACCTCGATGCGATTGCGACCGCGGCGCTTGCTGTGGTACAGCGCGACGTCCGCCGCGCTCACCAGATCCTGGGCATTGGCGCCGTGCGTGGGGGCTTCGGCAACGCCCATGGAAGATTGAAGCTGCATGTGTCCAACCGGCAGCGGGATACGGGTGTCACTGATGCAGTCGTGCAGTTTTTGGGCGATGCGCGTGGCGTTCTCGATATCGGTGTTTTTGAGCACCATGGCGAATTCATCGCCCGCGAGACGGGCGATGTAGTCGTTGCGTCGGACCTGCTGCTTCAGCAGTTGCGCGGTGGTACGCAGCACCTCGTCGCCGAAAGGGTGGCCGTAAGTGTCGTTGATGAATTTGAAACCGTCGAGATCGATCAACAACAGGCACACCGGCAGATTTTTCGGCAGGTGGTCGGAGAGGATCACCTCGAGCTGACTGTCGAAATGCCGGCGGTTGTACAGGCCGGTCAGAGGATCGGTGACGGACAGATGATAGAGCTCGTCCTGATATTTGGTGAGCAGGTGGTTGAGCTCGACGCTCTTGGTCACATCGCTGAGTGTGCCGATGATGCCGGTGAAGTTTCCGGCCGAGTCGGTCTGCGCATCGGCGTCGAGGCTCATCCACAGGCGCTTGCCGTCCGCCGAGCGCAGGGAGATTTCGCGGTTTTTTTCGTGCAGGCGCGGCAGCGCGCGCGGATCGAAATCGCGTATGGCGTCCTCGTCCACCAGAAAATCGCCGAAGGGTTTGCCAAGCGAATCGTCCGTGGCAAAGCCTGTCAATCCCTTCCAGGCCGGATTGAGGAACACAATGCGTCCGTCCGCATCGAGCTCGAACAGGATTTCATGCATGCCGTTGACGAGTTTGCGCAGCCGTGTCTCGCTGTATTCCAGCAGTTCGCGTGTTTCCTCGAGGCTTTGAATGTAGTGCCGCAGGGTGGCCGAGCCCTCGGTGAAGGCCTGATTGAGTTCCTGGATCTCGCGACTCCCGGAATCGATGAGTTCCGTGCGCGGGTGCCAGTTGCCGTGGGCGAATTCGCGCGCCCATTCCATCAGCGGCCGTAGCGGCGCGGTGAAACGGGTCAATAGCAGATAGACCAGCACGAATGTCACCGCCAACGAGGCCGCTGTCAGGAGACTGCCGGCCATGATCACGTTTCGGATGCCCTGGTTGAGTGGTGCGTTGGATAACACCGCCTCGATCCGGCCAACTTTCGCGCCATTGACGACGACGTCCGAGACGAGCAGCGGTGTTGCCTTCGTGGCGCCGGACAGCGTCCGTGCCAGCCAGCTGGCCGGCTCCGTGTTGCCCTCGTGTCCATATAGAAGCGAACCGCCGCCTTCGTCGACGATGCGGATCGATGCAATCGCCGGATCGTCGGCAATCCGGCGCATGTAACGGTCCAGGCCGGTGACGTCGTAACTGGCGACCATGCCGCGGATCGCCGGCTCCACCAGCACCATGAGTTTCTGCGCCAACTGCTGCTGCGTCTCAAAATGGGTCCGCGCCGCCTGGCGCGCCAAGGCCAAGGTTACGACGACGGCGGCGAGCAACATCAGGAAAGAGAAGGCAACGGCAATCCGGGTACGCAGCGTTCGCGGGAGCAGCGGCAGGCGAATCATCGCCGTACCACCGGAAAAAAGGGAAGAAAAGGACCGTCAGGGAGCCAGTGCTCCCGCGCGTTTTCCGGCAGACAACTTAGCACCAAGGCGCGAGTCCCATCGTTACATATTAAGTGTCGCTGCGAGTGGCGGAAAGTATAACGGCCGGTCCTTGATTAATCCACAGCGCCCGACGAGCCGTCACGCCGGCAAAAACCAGCCGCTGCCATCATCGCGGATTTCGCGCAAACGGCAGTGGTACAGCCGTTCGAGATTGGCGCGATTCAGCATGTCTGACAGCGGGCCGTGCAGGTATTCACCGTTGTCAAACAGCAGGATGCCATGCGTGCCGAAGCGCAACGCCAGGTTGACGTCATGCAGCACGAAAACGTTGAGATGTCCCGGCCGGCGCGCACGATCCGCCAACAGGTCCAGAACCTGAACCTGATGACGCAGGTCGAGATGATTGGTCGGCTCATCCAGCAGGCAGATGGGCGCGTCCTGCGCCAGCAGGGCGGCGATCTCCACCCGCCGCCGCTCGCCGCCGGAAAGCGTCGCGAGCGGACGCTGGCCCAGACCCGCCAGGCCGACGGCTTCCAGTGCCGCCTCGGCCACGCGATAGTCCTGCGCGCTTTCCCATTGCCAGCGATCGAGACGCGGGTAGCGGCCGGTCAATACCGTTTCGAGAACCGTCGCGGGAAATTCTGACCCCACATCCTGAAACAGCACGCCCAGGCGCCGGGCGCGCGTGCGCGCCGGGATCGCGCCGATTTCCCCGTTATCGAGGCTGACGCTGCCCGCATTTGGCGCGCGCAGACCGGCCAGTGTGTGCAGCAGCGTGGTTTTGCCGCTACCGTTGGCGCCCAGAATCACCCAGTTCTCACCAGCTTCCAGGTTTACATTCAGGTTGGCGCACAGGATACGTTCCGCGATCGTGAGCGAAAGATTTTGGACGCGCAGCATCAGCGTGAGCGGATCAGGAGATAGAGAAAGGCCGGAACCCCCAGCAAGGCGGTGATGACGCCGACAGGGAGCTGTACCGGAGCCACCCAGCTACGCGCGAGGGTATCGGCGATCGTCAGAAAACCGCCGCCGAGCAGCACGCATGCCGGCAACAGAAAGCGGTGATCCGAGCCGGCCACCAACCTTAATATATGGGGAATCACCAGGCCCACGAAGCCGACGCTGCCGGCGAGTGTGACCGCCATGGCCGTCAACAGAGAGGCGACCAGGTAAATGATGTAGCGCAAGCGCGCGGGATTTTCCCCCAGGGCGGCGGCGGTGCCCTCGCCGCGCAACAGCAGATTGAGCGCCCGGGCGAACCACAGGGAGACGGCGAGCCCAGCCACCAACGCCATCAGCGCCATGGCAGGTTGCGTGGCGTAACTCAGGTCGCCGATCAACCAGAAAAGCATGCCTTGAACCTGCGCGCTGGGCGCGAGCGCCAGTATCAGGCTGATCAGTGCACCCCAACCCGCCGCCACCACCACGCCGGTGAGCAGCAGGCGATTTTGCGTCCAGGCAGAACCCAGGCGACTCAACCCAAAGACGATGAGCATGGACAGCAGCGCGCCGAGGAAGGCGTTACCGCGCACCCACCCGATGCCGAGACCGCCGAGCATGGAGAGCAGCGCGGCGACGGCCGCGCCGCCCGAGACGCCGAGCACATAAGGGTCCGCGAGCGGATTGCGCAACAGCACTTGCAGCAAGGCGCCCGAGAGTGCGAGCAGGCCGCCGACAGCGAAGGCCGACAGGGCGCGTGGCAGGCGCAGTTCGTGAATCACCAGATACGCCGTCGTGTTGTCAGGATAGCCGCGCAGCGCCAGCCACAGTTCTTGCGCGCTGATATTCAGGCTGCCCTGGGACAGCGCGAACCACAGGGTTAAAGGGGTCGCCGCCAGCAGGATCAGCATCGTCAGCAGGCGGCGGCTCATGTAACTTAATGAACCTCTAACAAAATTATGATTTTGAACCGCCAGGGGCGCCAAGGTCGCCAGGAAAAGCAATTCTTGGGAATTTCCATCCCTGGCGTTCCTGGCGTCCTGGCGGTTAATTTCATTTGAAATAGCTTTAAAACAGTTTAGCGCAGTTGTAGGATTTGCCAGCCGTGCTTCTGTGCTTCGTGCCGCAGGATGTCGTCGGGATTGACCGCCACCGGATGATCGACGATCGAAAGCAGTGGCAGATCGTTGTGCGAATCGCTGTAAAACCAGCTTCCTTGCAGGGTTTGGCGCTGCTCCTGCATCCAGCTTTGCAGGCGCGTGACCTTGCCTTCGCGATAACAGGGTATCCCGGCGACCTTGCCCGTGAAGCGTCCATGGCGTTCTTCCGGTTCGGTGGCGATCAGATGATCGATGTTGAATTCGCGCGCGATGGGCGCGGTGACGAAACGGTTGGTGGCGGTGACGATGACCAGCGTGTCGCCTTGCGCGCGGTGCTTGTCCACCAGCGCGCGCGCCGCCGGCGTGATCATGGGCAAAACCTTGGCCCGCATGTATTGCCGGTGCCAGCCGTCGAGGGTGGCGCGGTCGTGACGCGCGAGCGGGCGCAGTGCGAAGGCAAGAAACTCCATGATGTCGAGCGTGCCGGCCTGATACTGGGTGTAATAGCGTTCGTTTTCGCGTTCATAGTCCTCGCCATCCACGATGTGGTTCTCGATGAGGAAGCGCCCCCAGGCATGGTCGCTGTCGCCGCGCAGCAGCGTGTTATCGAGGTCGAAGATTGCAAGTGCCAAATCAGACTCCTACTGCAGGAAACCACAGATGGACACAGATAAACACAGATCATAACGAAAAAGAAACAGGTTATGTTTATCCGTGTTCATCTGTGTTCATCTGTGTTCATCCGTGGTTCCATTGCTATAAATGATTCTTTCCGGTAAGGGATGTAGCAGGTCCCACAGGTGGATATTCGCATCGTCGGAAGTCGAGGCCAGGTAGCGCCCGTCGAGTGAGAGACGCACGGCGGTTCCGCACAGTTCATGCGGCTGAAAGCGCTTCAGGACGTTGCCGGTTTGCGCATCCAACAGGTATACCGCGCTGTCGGTCTGTCGGCCGATGCTCGCGAGCTGCCGGCCATCGCGGTCGAAGCTGATGGATTTGACGATGCCGTGATGCGCCGTGGGCAGAACAGTGAGCGATTCATCCACCAGCCGCCAGCGGAACAGCTTGAACCAGCCACTGCCCATGAGGAAACTCCCTTCAGGCGCGAACGCCAGGTCCTGCGCATCCGTTGGGGGAGATGGGAGCGGGCGCGGCTGTTCTTCCAGACGCCAATGAAAGATGCGCCCATCCGCGCCGCCCGAAGCCAGTTGCCGGGTGGGAGCATGGTAGGCCACGGCGCGCACCGCGCCACGGTGAAGCGACAGGTCATGGATGAGCGAGAAATCGGTCAACCGCCACAGGCGCACATGCCCATCGCTGTGTCCAGTGATGACGAGTGCGCCAGCCTCATCCACCGCCATGTCGGTGATCGGGGAGGGCGTGACAAAGCGTTTGAGCGGGGTGCCGGCGCGCGTCCAGCGCGCCAGCACGCCATCGTAAGCCGCGGACAGTATTTCACGATCGTGGTTGAGGAATTGCAGCCCTTGAAGCGAGCCACCGTGCGCCATCCAACCGGCGATTTCCTTCCCTTCCGGCAAGGCCCACAGGCGTATGCGCCCCTCCGAACCGCCCGAGGCCAGCGTTTTCGAGTCATTGTCGAAGGCGAGCGCATAGCCGTTGTTGTGGACGTCCCGCAGGATAACATTGGCGGGAACGCGGGGCGTGAAGGCGCATCCGACCAGAGCCAGCACCAGTCCGGCTGCCGCCAGCACGTCGCCAATGAGTCGCCACCGGACCGGTGATGCATTGCCGCCACGACGGCTTCGTGGAAAAATCATGAGCATCGTTGTTTGAATGTTCCGGCTTTGGCAGGATGGTAATGATAGACGAACACGGTTACCGCCCCAACGTGGGCATTATTCTGTGCAACCGCTTGAACCAGGTTTTCTGGGCACGACGTTGCGGCCAGGACGGCTGGCAGTTTCCGCAGGGCGGAATCCGCCCGAAAGAGCCGGTCGAGGAAGCCATGTACCGCGAGCTGCGCGAGGAGGTGGGGCTGTCGCCATCGCACATTGAAGTGCTGGGCCGCACCCGCGGCTGGCTGCATTACGACATACCCGACCATTACCGGCGTCGCCATCCACACAGCGCATTCCGGGGCCAGAAGCAAATCTGGTATCTGCTGCGCCTGATCGGGCAGGATCAGGATGTGCGGCTCGATTTGTGCGAGCGGCCTGAATTCGATGAATGGCGCTGGATCGAATACTGGGGCGCGTTGGAGCACATCATCAGCTTCAAGCGCCAGGTCTACCAGCAGGCCTTGAACGAGCTCGAACCGCTTTTGTCATTCGTGAATACGCACGGCTGAGGAACACGCCGCGCATGTCACCAGCCGCTGCACGTCCTTCCGCCCGTTATCGTTCCGCTATCGTTGTTTTCGTCCTGGCGTTTGTGCTGCTGGGTTTTTTCGCGCTCGGCCGTCTTCCCATCGATCTTCCGCCGTCGCGCGATGCACCGCGCCTGAATATCCGGCTTTCCATGCCGGGACTGACCGCTCCGGTGATTGAGCAAAAGCTGACACTCCCGTTAGAAGCCGTGCTCGCCGGTGTTCCGGGCGCGGTCGCCATGGAGTCGGTCACCACCTCGGGGAGCGCCAGCATCGATCTGCACCTGAATCGTCGTCGCGATATCGACGCGGTGCAGCGCGATGTCATGTCGCGCCTGGAACGGGTCAGAACTTCCTGGCCGGCATCCATCGATCCGCCATCGGTCACGTTGACCGATAATTCGTCAGCCAGCATGGAATTCAATCTGACATCCAGGACGCATGACCCACTCGCGCTGCGTGATTGGGTCGAAACCGGGTTTGCCAAGCGGTTACGGGAATTGCCGGGTGTTGCCACGGTGGAGATCACGGGCGGCACCGTGCGCGAAATTCTGGTCATGCCGGATCAGCGGCGGCTGGCCGGCTATGGACTTTCATTCGAGGATCTCCTGCAAGCGATCCGGAAAAATCCCGAGGTGGATTCCCGCGTCAGTCAGTCACCGGTGAAGAAGCGAACCCGGCGTGAACCCATGCTGTCGGGCAGCTTGGCCGCGGTGGCGGCGGTTCCCGTCGTTTTGCCTGGCGGTGAGAGCATCCGTCTCTCGGAAGTGGCCAGGCTGACGCTTGCTCATGAATCGACTTCCACCCCGTTACGCGTGGATGGTGCGGAGGCCGTCAAGGTGACCGTGCACAGACAAGCACAGGCTGCTTTGTCGGATGTCGTCGGGCGGGTCCGGTCGCACGTGGACTGGATGCATGCGAACCGGCTGATACCCGATGGCATCGAGGTCCAGTCCCTTTCCGGACAGTTCGACGAAGCACGACGGCCCCTCAGAAACATGACCTACGCGCTCCTCATCGGCTTTGTTCTGATCCTGTCCACGACGCATCTGTTATGGGGTCGCGGGCGGCGCACCCTGATGCTCGGCGTGATTACCGTGGCTTCGTTGCAGGGTGTTTTCATCGCGATGGCGTTATCAGGCATGGCGCTCGATGTCATGACGCTGGGTGGCTTGGTGCTGGGCACGGGACTTTTCGGCGGCAGCGTCATGCTGATGTTTGAAGAAACAACACGGTCCGCCCGAGCGCCGGCCAACAGCGTCAGTCCTGTCATTACGGCTGCTGTTGTCCTGGTCGCGGCGCTGGTTCCGGCATGGCTCGTCGGCGGTGAGTTGAGCGCGCTTTACCGCGAGTTCATTGCCGTTTTTGCCGGCGCGTGGTTGCTGGCCGCGCTGCTGGCATGGTGGTTGGTGCCGATGTTCGATACGCGCCGCCGCGGCGGAAAAGCACGCTGGAACGCGGCCGTCAGCCACGCGATGGCCCGCCTGCGCTACTCCTATGACGGTCTGCTGCATCGCCTGCAGCAGAGGACCGTGCTAGGGCTGGCTGTGGCCTCGGTGACGATGGTTGTATTGGGATCCGTTCTTTTCGTGAAAATCCGGGAAGCTCCCGCGCAAAACGGACCGCCTGGACAGGAGCTTGTCCTGCGTATTCAGGGACCGGATGGCGCTGGTTTATTGGCGCTCGCCAATGACATCACGCAACGTTTGGGGTCGTTAACCGGTCTGCGCCAGGTGAGTCATTCTGCGCAAATCTCCCAGGAAGAGTTGACGCTGCGCATGGATGAAGAGCGCGCGCGTGAGCTCGGCGTGGACATCGCCGCGGCGGGCAAGGCGTTGGCCATTGCGCTGACCGGCATACCGGCGGG
>Ga0155848_1098_pt1 | contig 21597 bp, 24 predicted proteins | sample RifCSPlowO2_01_FD_107502 | JGI IMG/M metagenome (GOLD analysis project Ga0155848, IMG submission 107502) | Candidatus Muproteobacteria bacterium RIFCSPLOWO2_01_FULL_60_18
TGATTACTTAAGGAATCTCCGCTCCACCCATAAAAGCCGGCTCAATGCCGGTTTTGTTTTTCCACCCGCGCGTGCACCTCGCGCGGGTCACGCAGCTTCAGCAGATCCCGGGCAAAGCGCGTGAACTGGCCGACGTCGGCCTCGCGCACGATCTTCTTGACCTCCAGCAACGTGGCCGGATGCATGCTGAATTCGGTGAGACCGAGCCCCAGCAGCAGGCGCGTGTAGCGCGGGTCACCCGCCATTTCGCCGCACATCGCCACCGGAATGCGCGCCTGCTTGCCGGCCTTGATGGTGATGGAAATCAGGCGCAGCACCGACGGGTGCAGCGGATCGTAGAGATAGTTCACGGCGTCGTCGACGCGGTCGATGGCGAGGGTGTATTGGATGAGATCGTTGGTGCCGATGGAAAAGAAATCGAGGTGGGGCGCGAACAGGTCCGCTGAGATCGCCGCCGCCGGTACCTCGATCATGCCACCGACTGGAATTTTCGGGTTGAATTTTATGCGCTCGCGTTTGAGGTCGCTCTTGGTCTCCTCGATCAGGTCGAGCACTTGAAAAAGTTCTTCCTGACCAGACAACATGGGAATCATCATTCGAACCTTGCCGAAGGCCGAGGCGCGCAGGATGGCGCGCAACTGCGGACGGAACAGCGAGGTGTCGTGCAGGCACAGCCGCACCGCGCGCAGGCCGAGTGCCGGGTTAACCGTGATGGTGGCGCCGGCGCGCCCGCCGTCTACCTGCTTGTCAGCGCCGAGGTCGACCGTGCGGATCGTGACCGGCTTGCCCGGCAGCGACTTGATGACCTTGGTGTAGGCGCGGAACTGCTCCTCCTCGTTCGGCGGCGCGGGACGGTTCATGAACAGAAATTCGGTGCGGTACAGGCCGATGCCCTCGGCGCCGGCCTGTACCGCGGCGCGCACGTCCGCGGGCAATTCGATGTTGGCCAGCAGGGCGATGCGGCGGCGGTCGCGCGTGATGGCGCGGCTGGTTTTCAGGCGATTGAGTTCGCGCTTCCGGCGGGCGATGTCTTTCTGCCGCCGGCGGTATTCGTCCATGATCGGACGGTCGGGCGCGATGATGAGCATGCCGCGCTTGCCGTCGACGATCAGTTCCTCGCCGGGGCTTACGTATCGCGTGGCGCTGTGCGCCGCGACGATCGCGGGGATGCCCAGGCTGCGCGCCAGGATCGCGGTGTGCGAAATGGGCCCGCCGAGACTGGTGACGAAGGCGCGCACGCGGTTGTGCTTGAGCATCACCGTGTCGGCCGGTGTCAGGTCGTCGGCGACAACGATCTCGCCCTCCGCTATTTTCTCGTGCTCGTCGTAGTTCTGTTGCAGCAGGTTGCGCTGGATGCGGTTGACGACCTGGTTGACGTCGGTTTTCTTGTTGCGCAGATAGTGGTCGTCCATCTGCTCGAAGATGGCGCTCAGGATCTCGCTCTGGGTTTTGAGCGCCCATTCGGCGTTGTATTGCCGGCTCCGGATCGCTTCGATCGGCGCCATGGAAATCATCTTGTCGTCGAGCATCAGCATGTGCGCGTCCAGGAAACTCGTGGCCTCGGGTGGCGCATTGGCGGGGATGTGCTCGCGAATGGCCATCAATTGCCGGCGCGAGGCCTCGACCGCGCGCTGGAAACGCGCCACTTCCTCCTCGATGTACTCCCGGGGGATGGCGTATTCGGGGATTTCCGGCAGTTCGCGCTGCAACACGAAGGCCTTGCCAATGGCGACGCCGTCGCTGACGCCGGTGCCGTGCAGGGCTAACATGATGGTCTCAAGCCGGACAAATAAGGCATTTACTCGCCCTCCCCGAAGCGGTTGTTGATCAGCTCGGCGAGCGACTCCAGTGCCTTCTTCTCGTCCTTGCCGTCGGCGCACAGCTCGATTTCAGCGCCCTTGGCGGCCGCCAGCATCATGATGCCCATGATGCTCTTGCCGTTGACCTGCTGGCCGTTGCGCTGGAGCGTGATCTCGGCGCTGAATTCCGAGGCCAGGCTGACGAACTTGGCCGAGGCGCGCGCGTGCATGCCGAGCTTGTTGATGATGGAGATTTGCTGGCAGCGCACTATTTCGCTCCCTGCACCTTGGCGGGATTGCCGGCGCAGATGATGCCGCCGCAGCCGCCGCTCAGGGCCTTGTCGATCAGGTCGTCCATCTTGAGCTGGCGGTAGTTGAGCACCCGCAGCAGCATGGGCAGGTTGACGCCCGTGATCAGTTCGATTCTCCCGCGCGCCAGCAGGCGGCAGGCGATGTTCGTGTGCGTGGCGCCGTACACATCGGCCAGGATCAGCACGCCCTCGCCCTGGTCCACTTTTTGCAGACCCTGGCGCAGCAGCGCCTCGATCTGCTCGGGCGGCGCCGAATGGTCGAGCTCGGTGGCCTCGAGCTGCGGCGGACGACTGCCGAGCGTGTGCACCACCGTGGCGATCAGGCCGGTACCGAGATTTTTCTCCGCGAGTATGAGCAACCCAATCATAATGAATGCGCGCTTGCGCGCCTCGGCTCGCCCTCTTCTCCCCTTGCGGGAGAAGGGATGGGGATGAGGGGGAATGTTCCCTCACCCTTCCCCCTCTGCCGGAGGGAGAGGGGGAGTAGGCGAGAGTCAATATTTTGATCGGGCAAGGAATGAGAGTTCATTTCAGTTCCCGGTGACGGACCTGTGTCTTCAGGCCCTTGTTGGCAAATTGTTCGGCCAGGCGATGCACCAGATAGACCGAGCGATGCTGACCGCCGGTGCAGCCGACGGCGATGGTCAGATAGGTGCGGTCCTCGCGCTCGAAACGCGGCAGCCATTTTTCCAGAAAACCGCGTATCTCGTCGAACATCTCCTGCACCTCATCGTGTTTCTCCAGGAAACGCACGACCGGCTCGTCCAGCCCCGTGTACTGGCGCAGTTCGGTCTGCCAGTAAGGGTTGGGCAGGCAGCGCACGTCGAACACGTAGTCGGCGTCGAGCGGTGTGCCATGCTTGTAGCCGAAGGACTCGAACAGCAGGGTCAGCCCCGGGGTATCCTCGCCGCGCGCGAAGTTGCGCACCTGCGAGCGCAACTCGTGCGGCGTGGTGCGGGTGGTGTCGATGCGCAGCGCGGCGTCGAACGACAACGGTTCGAGCAGATTCTTTTCCGCGCGGATCGCCTCCACCAGCGGCGTCTGGTGATCCAGCATCGGGTGCTTGCGCCGCGTTTCCTTGAAACGCTTGACCAGGATGGAGTCTTCGGCCTCGAGAAAAACGATGCGGTAGTGGATGCCGCGTGCGTGCAGTGCTTCCAGGCTTTTCGGGAGGTCGGCGAGGAAGGCGCGGTTGCGCACGTCCAGGCCGATGGCCACGTTCGCGATGGCGTTGTTGCGCATGTCCGCCACCAGGCCGGCGAAGTGCGGCAACAGCGCCGCCGGCAGGTTGTCGATGCAGTAGAAACCGATGTCTTCCAGGGCCTGGAGCGCGATGGTTTTTCCGGAACCGGACAGACCGCTGACGATGAAGAAACTCATTCAATCCACTTTGTTGCGCGCCTTGCGCAACGCGTTTCCCGCGGGCGCCGCCGCATGGCCCGCGCCGCGGTTGTTCATGTGTTCATGGTGGCGCTTGATGAATTCCTCGAGCGGATCGATGCCCCACATGCGCAGGATGTAGGCGCGGGTGGCGGCCTCCACCAGCACCGCCAGGTTGCGGCCGGGACCGACGAACAGGGCGACCTCCGGGATAGCCACGTCGAGAATGGAGCGGGTCCGCTGTTTCGACTGGAGCCGGTCGATCTTGCTCATTTTCATGTGCTGGATGGATTCCAGGCGCACGATCAAATGCAATTTCTTTTTGTGCCGTACCGCGGTCTCGCCGAACATCAGGCGTATGTCCAGGATGCCCAGACCGCGCACTTCCAGGAAGTCCGACAGCAGCGTGGGGCATTGGCCCACGATCACGTCGGGGCCGACGCGCACGAATTCCACGGCATCGTCCGCGATCAGGCGGTGGTTGCGCGAGAGCAGTTCCAGCGCGAGTTCGCTCTTGCCGATGCCGGACTCGCCGGTGATCAGCACGCCCATGCCCATGACTTCCATGTACACGCCGTGCACCGTGACGCGCGGCGCGAGTGCCCGCGTGAGATAGTACTGAAGGTGATCGATGACCACCGGGCTTGGCAGCGTGGACGAAAACAGCGCCAGCGAGGTCTCGTTGGCGGCCTCGATCAGATCGGAGGCGACCTTCTTGACGTTGGCGACGATGACGACCGAGGTTTTGTCGCAGGCAAAAAGATTACGCACCGCCTCTTCATGCTCCGCTTTGCCGAGTCTGGCGAGATAGGCGAGTTCCGCCTCGCCGATGACCTGAACGCGGTTGGGGTGGACGAAATTGAGATGGCCGACCAGCGCCATGCCCGGGAACTTCGCGGTCGTGGGCTCGAGCAGACGATCCTGGCCGGCCTCGCCCGCCACCCACTTGAGCTTGAGCGGCCCCGACTCGGCCTCGAAAAGATCCTGGGCCGTGACCGGCGGCGTGGTCATGGTGTCAGTACGTGATGCGCTCGGCTTGGTCGAGGTACCGGCAGAATTTTTCCGTGGTTTGCGCCGCAAGCAGCAGTTGCCTCGTTGGGTTGCGGATTATTCCGGGTTACCTGCGCGCCGTGTCCGGAACGAGCAGGGCGAACGCCATTGTAACAGGTTTGCCATCAATGGAATGAGACCGCCACCTGCGCGCGCAGACCGGACCGGATGGGTTAAGCAGGAGAATTCCGGCGCATACCGGTGGCGCGATTTCCCGGCACGAACACCGCGCCGGCAGGGGGCAAGGGCAGTTCGGGGCGGATTACACCAGCGACTTGCGCTGGTTGGAGGGCGGGATGCTCATGGACTCGCGATATTTGGCAATGGTCCGACGGGCGACATTGATGCCCTGCTCCTCCAGGATTTCGGCGATCTTGCTGTCGCTGATGGGCTTGGTCGTCGTTTCGCACTCCACGAGTTTCTTGATGATCGAGCGGATCGCGGTCGCCGAACAGGTGCCGCCATCCGCGGTGGTCACGTGACTGGAGAAGAAATACTTGAGTTCGAATATCCCGCGCGGCGTCAGCATGTACTTGTTGGTGGTGACGCGCGAGATGGTGGACTCGTGCATGCTCACGCTCTCGGCGACATCGTGCAGCACCAGCGGTTTCATGGCCTCCGCGCCGTGATCGAAGAAAGCGCGCTGGCGGTCCACGATGGTGCGCGCGACCTTGAGCAGGGTTTCATTGCGGGAAGTGAGGCTCTTGATGAACCAGCGCGCCTGCTGGAGTTGGTCCTGCAGGTAGCGGTTGTCGGCGCTCGAGTCGCCGCGGTGGATCATCTTTTCATACTGGCGGTTGATGCGCAGTCGCGGCGACATGTCCGGGTTGAGTTCCGCGCGCCACACCCCGCGGAATTTTATCACGACGATGTCGGGCACCACGTAACCGGCCTGCGAGGAGGTGACGGAATTGCCCGGCCTCGGATTGAGACCCTGAATAAGTTGGATCGCCTGCTGCAATTCCTCCGCCGTGAGCCTGAGATTGCGCCGCAGTTGGGTGTAATCCCGGCCCGCCAGCAGGGCGAGGTTCGCCGGGGTGGCGAGCTGCATCGCCGCCTTCAGGTCGGCCATGCCGGGTGGGAGCGCCTTCATCTGCAAGCGCAGGCACTCGGCGAGGTCGCGCGCGCCCACGCCGAGGGGATCGAAGTTCTGGATCTGGTGCAGCACCGCCTCGATCTCGTCCATTTCGATGGCATGATTTTTTCCCAGCGCCTGCTGGATCTCCTCCAGCTTGCAGCTCAGGTAGCCGTCCTCGTTGACGGCGTCGATCAGGGCCAGCGCGATCTGCTTGTCGGTATCCGAAAACGGCGTCATCTGCATCTGCCACAACAGGTGATCGCGCAGCGTTTGCGGCGGGCTGTTGCGCGCGTCAACGTCGGGGAAGTCATCGCCGGAAGTGGAGCGGCTGGCCGTGGGGGCCGTCATGGGCTCGAATGTTTCGTCCCACTCGGCGTCATTCTCCTCGCCAGGCGCGTTGTCGGTATCGGTTGCGGGCAATGCGTCGGCTTCGTCGCTGGATGCCTCACCGCCGTCCTCGCTGGTGGCGTCGGCGGAATCGGATGCGGAAAGTTCCGTCTCGTTCTTGGCGTCCGGCGTCTCGTCTTCCCGTTCGTTTTCCTCGAGCAGGGGATTGCTTTCGAGCGCTTCCTGGATTTCCTGTTGCAGTTCGATGGAAGAAAGCTGCAGCAGCCGGATGGCCTGCTGCAGTTGGGGGGTGATGGTTAAATGTTGACCCAGTTTAAGGTCAAGTGACTGCTTCATAATTCAAAAAGTTCTCTTTGATAAGCCATCCGCCCTGGGGGCGGTTTCGCGTTGTCTACCTAGAGTTTAGTCCATTTTCCCGGCGGGGAGGCTACGTCCGTCGTGAGGCACGGCCCGGAACAGCGGCTATACTTGATGTAACTCCAAAAACAAGCTGCCCATCTCAGAGACGAAAGTCTTCGCCCAGATAAACCTTTCTGACGGCATCATTATACAAGATCTCTTCTGGCGTGCCGGCCGTCAGTAGCCGGCCGTCGCTCAGGATGTACGCGCGGTCACAAATCTTCAATGTCTCCCGCACGTTGTGATCGGTGATCAGCACGCCGATCCCGCGCTTTTGCAAGTGCCTGATCAGTTGCTGAATCTCCAGGACGGAAATCGGATCCACGCCGGCGAAGGGCTCGTCGAGCAGCACAAAGCGCGGCGCGGTCGCCAGCGCGCGCGCGATTTCCACGCGCCGCCGCTCGCCGCCGGACAGGCTGATGCCGAGCGTGTCGCGCCGCGCGGTGATGTTGAGGTCGTGCATCAATTCCTCGAGGATGCGCTTGCGCTCCGAGTCCGGCAGTTCGGCGCGTGTCTCGAGAATGGCCATGATGTTTTCATGCACCGTCAGGTTGCGGAACACCGACGGTTCCTGCGGCAGATAACCCAGCCCCAGGCGCGCGCGCTTGTGCATCGGCAGATCGCCGATGGACGCGTCATCCAGGCGGATCACGCCGCTGTCCATCGGAACCAGCCCCACAATCATGTAAAAGCAGGTGGTTTTGCCGGCGCCGTTCGGGCCGAGCAGGCCGACAATCTCGCCGCTGCGGATTTCCAGGGAAACATCCTTGACGACCTGGCGGCCGCGGTATTCCTTGGTGAGCCCTGCGGCCACGAGCACGCTCGCAGGCGCGGCGGGCGCAGCCGGTGCGCTCTTGTTTCGGGGGCGTTTGATCTGGCGGACTTTATCGTTCATGTGCGCTTCAGGGACGGGGCGCGGGTTCGCCCGGCTTTTTGGGCTGGATCACGGCATGAACGCGGCCATCGCTCTTCTCGTCACCCGCGGCGTTCAGGCTTTTCGAATCGAGATCGTAGTGCAACACATCGGCGGTGAACAGGTCTTCGCCGCGCCGCAGTGCCACGTGACCGACGAGATCGACTTTCCTGAGGGAGACGTGATAGTCCACACGGCCGGCCTCGGCGCGTATTTCCCCCCTATCATCATTGGAACGTTGGCGCAATTTCGCCGGCTTGCCGGTGGCGCGGACGAGTTCGGTCTTGCCTTTGCGTGCCGTGATTTCAATGCGGTCCGCCTGGATTGACAACCGGCCCTGTTCAACCAGCACGTCGCCACTGTAAACCACGGTGCCGGTTTTGTCGTTGGCCTCCACCGAGCGGGCGTCGACGCGAATCGGCTCGTCCTCATCCCGGCTGGCGGCGTGTGCCATGGTTGCCAGCAGGAAAGACAGCAGGAGAGAAGCAACCAGTCTTGAGAGAGCGATGTGGCGCGAAACCATGGGAATTACGAATCGAGCAGGATTTTCATCTTGTCCACCCGGATTTCCCCGCCGGCGCTGCGCGGATCGCGCCCCCGCGCTGATACCGCATTGCCTTGCAGAAGTATTTCGCTCTTGTCTTTCGGCATCCATCCCTTGTCGGCGCGGGTGTGAATCGGCGCCGAACCCTCGCGATACTGGATAAGGTAGGGCTGTTCCAGGTCCGAGCTGCCATCGTCGCCGTAATGAATCAGATGGACGGCGGAGAGGGTGTAGCGCCGTTGCCCGCGCTCGCCCATGACCGTGACGTTGAAATTCTCGATGGTATAGTCGGGGTCGTGGCGCAATTTGCCGTCAAAGGTCGTTTCCGGAACGGCCACCGTGCGGGTCAGCCACCACGATCCGGCCGCGAGCAGGAGCAGCGTGGCGGCGATGGCAAGGCGTTTGGCGTCAAGAATCATCCGGCGGACGGCTCTCCGTCGCTGGCGAGGTAGCGCTGCATTTCCGCGTGGTACACGCCATGGGCGTGCAGGATCATCTCGCAGGCCTCGCGTGCCGCGCCGTAACCGCCGATGCTGGGCGTGATCCAGTGGGCGTGGCGCTTGGCCAGTGGATGGGCATTCTGCACCGCCACGGCCAGACCCACCTGCAGCATGATGGGCAAATCCATCACGTCATCGCCGACATACGCGGTCTGTTCGGGGGAAAGTTCGAGCTTCTTGATCAGCTTGCGGTACACCGGCAGTTTTTCCTTGCAGCCCTGGTACACATGCTTGATCTTCAGGTTCTTGACGCGGTGTTTCACCACCTCCGAGGTGCGGCCGGTGATGATGCCGACGATCACCCCATGGCGTTGCAGCATCTTGATGCCGTGTCCGTCGCGGGAATTGAACGCCTTGTATTCCTGTTTGTCGTCGCCGATCACGAGCCGGCCGTCGGTGAGCACGCCGTCCACGTCGAACAGCAGGAGCTTTACCCTGGCCGCCAGCGCCAGCACCTCGGATTTGATCTCAAATGACGGTGTCAGAATTTGGTTCATGTATTTAATTAAAAAGTAAAAAACTCAACGCGAAGGCGCCAAGACGCAAAGAACGCGAAGATTTTTCTGTTTGATTATTCATCGGTCTTTCTTTGCGCTCTTCGCGTCTTTGCGTTGAAAACTCATATAAATCAGGCTTTCCTCAAATGATTCCGGCGCGAAACAGGTCGTGCATGTTGAGGGCGCCCAGGACGTGATTCTTGTCATCCACCACGAACAGCCCGTTGATTTTCAGCGATTGCATCAGCTGGACAATTTCGACCGCCAGGCGGTCGGCGCGCGTGGTTTTTGGGTTGCGCGTCATGACATCGGTGATTTTGGCGTTGTAGACGTCGATGCCGCGCGCCAGCACACGGCGCAGATCGCCGTCGGTGAATATCCCCACCAGGGCGCCGTGACGGTCCACCACGCCGGTCATGCCCAGACCCTTGCCGGTCATCTCCAGCAGCGCTTCGCGCAGGTTTGCTTCCTCGCCGACCTGGGGAATGGCGGCGCCGGTGTGCATGACGTCGCTCACGTACAACAGCAGGCGCCGGCCGAGACTCCCGGCCGGGTGGGCGCGCGCGAAGTCCTCGCGCGTGAAGCCGCGCGACTTGAGCAGCGTGACCGCCAGTGCATCGCCGATGGCGAGCGCGGCCGTGGTGCTCGCCGTCGGCGCCAGGTTGTGCGGGCATGCCTCCTTTTCCACCCCGGCATGGAGAATCGCGTCGGCCTGTCTGGCAAGACTGGAGTTGGTGTTGCCGAGCAGAGCGATGAGTTTTACGCCCATGCGTTTGACGATCGGCAGGATGGTGAGGATTTCCGCAGTCTCGCCGGAATTGGAAATGGCGAGCACGATGTCGGTGGGCGTGATCATGCCGAGATCGCCGTGCGAGGCCTCGCCCGGGTGCACGAAGAAGGAAGGCGTACCGGTGCTCGCCAGCGTCGCCGCGATTTTGCCTCCGATGTGTCCCGACTTGCCCATGCCGGTGACGATCACGCGCCCCTGACACGCGAGGACCAGCCGGCAGGCTTCGGCGAACTGTCCGTCCACGCGCGTCGCCAGCGTTTGCAGCGCGTCGGCCTCGAGCTGGATCACTTCGCGTCCCAGTTGCTCGAATGATGCGGATGACGTCATGCGTTTCGCGATTTGCGGTAGCTTAGGGTAATCTTTCACGGAGTATATCGAAACGACCGCGATTATCCCATGGAGCCGATTGGCTTTCACAGTATCCTGATCCTGCTCGGCGTGGCGGTGGTGCTGGTCGCACTTTTTCGCTATCTGCGTCTGCCGCAGATTCTGGCGTACCTCTGCGCCGGCATTGTCGTGGGTCCCTACGGCATGGGCTGGATTCCCGATCTGGAGGGTACGCGCACTCTCGCCGAGTTCGGCCTGGTGTTCCTCATGTTCACCGTCGGACTGGAATTCTCGCTGCCCAAGCTCATCGCCATGAAGGCCATGGTGTTCGGCCTGGGCGGCGCGCAGGTGCTGATCAGCTCCCTGGTGTTCGGGTTCGTCGCCTGGCTGTTCGGCGTTTCGCCCGAGGGCGCCATCGTCATCGGCGGCATGCTGGCGATGTCATCGACGGCGATTGTCATGAAGCTGCTTACCGAGCAGCTCGAGCAGAACTCGCGTCACGGCCGTCATGCGATCAGTGTGTTGCTGTTTCAGGACCTGATGGTGGTGCCGTTCCTCATCGTGATTCCGGCGCTCGGCGGCAACATGGAGCAATCGGTATGGGTGTCGCTCGGCTGGGCATTGTTGAAGAGCGTGCTCGTGCTGGTCGGGATATTTATCGTCGGCCGCTGGCTGCTGCGGCCGTTTTTCCACGAAGTGGCTTCCGCGAAGTTGCGCGAGTATTTCATGCTGGCGGTCCTGTTGCTGACGCTGGCCGCGGCCTGGATCACCGGGATGGCCGGCCTGTCGCTGGCGCTCGGGGCTTTTCTGGCCGGCATGATGATGGGCGAGACCGAATCCCGGCATCAGGTCGAAGGCGACATCCTGCCGTTTCGCGACATCCTCCTCGGGCTTTTCTTTATCACCATCGGCATGATGCTGAACCTCGGCGCCATGCGCGAGCTGTGGCCCTGGGTACTGCTGTGCGTCGTCGCGATCGTTGTCTTCAAGACGCTGCTCATCCTCGGGCTCGGCCGGCTGTTCGCCATGGAAACCGGCGTGGCGCTGCGCACCGGGCTCGTCATGTCGCAGGTGGGCGAGTTCGCCTTCGCGCTGCTGCTCTCGGCCAGCCAGTTCGATCTCTTCAGCGAAGACGTGTCGCAGATCGCGCTGGCCTCGGTGATTCTCAGCATGATGGCGGCGCCGCTGATCGTGCGCTACAACGGCTGGCTCGCCAAGCGCCTGGTGCCCGGTTACACCCGCGCGCGCGAGGGCAACCTGGACGTGATCCGCGCCGAGGCGGTCGGCGCCAACAAGCACGTGATCGTCTGCGGCTACGGCCGCAGCGGCCAGAACCTGGCGTGGATGCTGGAGCAGGAAGGCATCCCGAGTCTGGCGCTCGATCTCGACCCGGTGCGCGTGCGCGATGCGCGCGACGCCGGCAAACCGGTGGTGTACGGCGACGTGACGCGCCGGGACGTGCTCGAGGCCGCCGGGTTGCAGCGCGCCACGGCGCTGGCGATCAGCTTCTACAATACGCCCGCGGCGCTTAAGATTCTCGAGGTCACGCGACATGTGCGCCCGGACATGCCGGTGATCGTGCGCACCATGGACGATGCCGATCTCGACCGGCTCATGGTCGCGGGCGCGACCGAGGTGGTGCCGGAAAGCCTGGAAGGCAGCCTCATGATGGGTTCGCACCTGCTGCTGCTCATGGGCGTGCCGGTGTCGCGCATCGTGCGGCATGTGCGCAACGTGCGTACCGATCGCTACCGCATGTTGCGCGGGTTTTTCCACGGCGAGGATCTGGACGACGGCAAGGACACGCACGCCTACCAGGAACGGCTGCATTCCATTACGCTGCCGGCCGGGGCGAACGCCGTGGGCAGGCTGATCGCCGATCTGGGCCTGGAGAAAGCCGGGGTCAGCGTCAGCGCGGTGCGCCGCGGCGGCATCCGCGGCCCCGAACCCGCGCCCGAAACCAAGCTCGCCGCCGGCGACGTGCTGGTGCTCTACGGCGCGCCCGAGGCGCTGGAACAGGCGGAGAAAATTCTGTTGGAAGGATAAGAGGCTGAAACCGCAGATAAACGCAGATGAACGCCGATTCAACAACAATCAAAAATAACGTAGGGTGCGCCCTGCGCACCGATTCACGGTTCGGCAGAGCCGAAAGGTGCGTAGGACGCACCCTACCAGAATAGAGACGGTATATTTTTGCGATCGCTCCGAGTCAGACGGAAAAAATTATTTATGCCGAAAAGAATTCTGGTGATTCTCGGCCAACCACAGCGCCATAGCTACGGCGGCGCCCTGATGATGGCCTATTCCGAAGGTGCGCGCGCCGCCGGCGCGGAAGTAAAGGAACTGTATCTCGGCGATCTCAAATTCGATCCACTGGCGACCACCAGCCTGGCGCACCTGGCCGAGCTTGAGCCCGATCTGGCGAACGCGCAGGAGGCGATCAAGTGGGCCGATCACCTGGTGTTCGTCTACCCCATCTGGTGGGGCACCATCCCGGCGCTGCTCAAGGGATTCATCGAGCGGGTGTTTCTACCGGGTTTTGCCGTGCATTTTCGCGAGAACTCCCCGCTGTGGGACAAGCTGCTCACCGGCCGCAGCGCGCGCCTGATCGTCACGCTCAACACGCCGTCATGGATCTACCGCTGGTACTTCGGCCGCCCCGGCCACAACACCATGAAGAAGACTATCCTTCAGTTCTGCGGCATCAAGCCGGTGCGCATTACCGAAGTGGGGCCGATGAAAAACTCCACCGAGGTCCGGCGCAAGAAATGGCTGGAGCAGGTCCGGGCGCTGGGCGCTCGGCAAGCATAGATTACTGCCGATACCAAGGGAGGTTTGCAGGGTTTGACGGTTCGTTTAATCTGTACCGGCGTACACTACATTAACGAACATGCCTGAATGCAAACCGTTTCTGGTCCACAGCCACGCCAGGTTAGACGTCACGCGGCCAGGTTATATGTCAAAAGTGACATCTACGTTAGGCGCTACGGCGATACAGCCATGTCGAACGAATTTGATTTCAACTCCGCCCTGAAGATCGAAACTGTCTATGATCCTTCCGACCGCTTCTTAGAGGCGTTCTACACGTTTGCTGGTCGCGTCGCCAGCCTACAGCGGTACTACGAATTCGGTGGCGAATTCATCAGTCGCTATCTAGCCCAAACCAGACGATCGCACATGCAAGTGAGTGGAACGGAGGACTGGGTAGCGGAGTCAGTTCACGAGGAGATGACGCTGCAGGATATGGACAACATCGCCAGATATCATCATGCCGCAGTTCTTGCCCATCTATTCTCCTTGGCGGAAGGTCTATTTGTAGGCGTCGCGATGGATGTGGCGCAGATGATTGGTATTAGTATGGAGCTTCCTGCGAAACCGATGCCCTACCTGAATAGGTATGTTTTTTTTCTCCAGCGAACCTGTGGACTAGACATTCAGATTGCCACATCGACTTGGAAGACCATCGACGCGCTAAGAGCCGTGAGAAATCGGTATGTCCACCAACTGTCTAGCGATCTCCCGCCGAGTGTCACCACCGTGCTTGAGGAGATTGCTTCCTCATCGGAGCATGAAGGCTGCACGGTCGACCATGCGTTTGTGAGAGAAGCGTTTAAGACGATCGGCGCCCTCGCCTTGGTACTTGACCGCGCATACTGGACATTTTACGAGTCCCGCAGTCGTTGTGAACCTGGCGCCTAACAACGCATTGCACCGGATCGCTTGCAAGCGGCGCTTCCCGCGCTTGCTCGCGCCCGGTGAATGCGGACGTTAGCATTCAATTCCGCACAAATCGGGGTCAGATCAAAGTTTTCGCTAATATACTGGTTGCTCAGGGCCAAAGGTACCAGAGAAAACCTTTCATCAAGCAACATGCCGCTCGCGCCGATCGCCCGAGCGCAATCAATCGGGCGACAGCTAGCAGTTAGACCGAATCACTCTATACCACCTCCCACGGCTTTACCGCCTGGCCCGCCAAATCCCGGCTGCCATGGAGGACAGTGACGATATAAACGTGCTCGGGCTTGATCCGATAGATGATGCGGTAGTTCTGAAAGATCAACTCTCGAATATCCTCACGGTCGGCTTCTGGAATCTTGCGCCCGATCTGGGGATGTTGGTGAGCGACTCTACGGCCTTGAAAATCTTCTCCACAAATCGCCGCGCGTAGTGCGGGGAGTCTTGCGCGATGTACGTCCGCAGTTCCCTCAGGTCGGTACGGGCGCGGGCCGACCACTCAATGGCCATTGCCCAACAGTTCGGCTTTGACCTGCTCGTGCGGGATCGTGCGACCGGCTTCGATGTCGGCGAGTCCTTCCTCGATCTTCTGTTTTACGTACAGCTCATACATGATGTCATCCCACGACACCTGTTCCGGCAGTTGCTCGATGAGTTGTTTGGCGGATTGTTTGGGGGTTGTCATAAATGCCTCGTTGAAATGTGGCAAGATCCTCGTACGAAAAGTATATCATCCCGTGAATATGCCGGGCGATATGTGCTTTAGCCACGCCACTTATCCCTGATGGCACAGCCCTAACGCAGTTCCGTCTTCTCCTTCCCACACCGTTCGCAACGCCGCAGCGTCACCAGTTTTCCCTGGCTGACATCGAATTTTCTTTCGGTCACAACCTTCCATCTATGAAACCCGCTTTTGCAAAGGGTTTTGCCCTCGGCTTTGTCGCGCAAGGACGGTTTCTTGAATTTAACGATCTCGCCCATGTTAATGTCCGATTAGTTAGCGATATGACACAGCGGTAGTGGAACAGGTCGGTTCATCAGCTTACCGCAGGCGGGTTTCAGGCGTCTAAGCCATTTGCCCCCTTGGAAATTCATGGGCGGGCCATGTGACGGGCTGTCTTTAGCTTGAGAAGCGGCCCAGACATGCTGCAAAATCGGCCATGCTGGGGCAGCCCTAGGAGGAGATAAGACGATGTCGACCGAGAAGGTTTACGAAATCCCCGCGGACGTTATGAAACGCGCTTTCATCGACGACGTAAAATACCGCGAAATGTACGAGCGCTCGGTCAAAGACCCGGACGGTTTCTGGGCCGAGCAGGCCAGGGAATTCGTCACCTGGTTCAAGCCGTGGACCAAGGTGTCGGACTGGAGCTTCGACGCCAAGAATCTCCATATCAAATGGTTCGAAGGTGCGAAGCTCAATGTCAGTTACAACTGCCTCGACCGCCACCTCGAGAAGCGCGGCAATCAGGTCGCGATCCTGTGGGAGGGCGACGACCCGCGCGAAGACCGCAAGCTAACCTATCGCGAGCTGTACGAGGAGGTCTGCAAGTTCGCGAACGTGCTGAAATCCCGCGGCGTCAAGAAGGGCGACCGGGTGTGCATCTATATGCCCATGATCCCGGAGATTGCGGTCGCCATGCTCGCGTGTGCGCGCATCGGCGCGGTGCACTCGGTGGTGTTCGGCGGCTTCTCGCCGCAGTCGCTCAAGGACCGGATTCTCGATTCCGACTGCCGCGTGGTGATCACCGCCGACGAGGGCGTGCGCGGCGGTCGCAAGGTGCCGCTCAAGCACAACACCGACGAGGCGCTCGCCCAGTGTCCGAACGTGCACACCGTGATCGTGATCCGCCACACTGGCGCCGACGTGCCGTGGAAGAACGGCCGCGACATCGTCTGCCAGGAGGCGCTCGCCAGGGCGTCCGCCGACTGCCCGGCGGAGGAGATGGACGCCGAGGATCCGCTCTTTATCCTTTATACCTCGGGCTCAACCGGTAAGCCCAAGGGCGTGCTGCACACCAGCGGCGGTTATCTCACCTACGCCGCCATGACCCACAAATACGTCTTCGACTACCACGATGGCGACATCTTTTGGTGCACCGCGGATGTCGGCTGGGTCACGGGCCACACTTATATAGTCTATGGGCCCCTGTGCATCGGCGCGACCACGCTCATGTTCGAGGGCATTCCCACTTATCCCGGCCCTTCGCGCTTCTGGGAGGTGATCGACAAGCACAAGGTCAACATCTTCTACACCGCGCCGACCGCGATCCGCGCGCTCATGCGCGAGGGCGATGCGCCGGTGAAAAAGACTTCGCGCGCCTCGCTGAAGCTGCTCGGTACCGTGGGCGAGCCGATCAACCCCGAGGCCTGGGAGTGGTACTACCACGTGGTCGGCGACGCGCGTGTGCCGGTCGTCGATACTTGGTGGCAGACCGAGACTGGCGGGATTTTGATTACGCCGTTGCCGGGCGCCACGAAGCTCAAGCCCGGTTCGGCGACGCGGCCGTTCTTCGGCGTCGTGCCCGGCATCGTCGACCTCGGCACCGGCAAGCTGCTGGAGGGCCCGGCGGAGGGCGCGCTGGTGATCCAGCGTCCCTGGCCGGGAATGATGCGCACGGTGTACGGCGATCACCAGCGCTTCGTCGATACCTACTTCAAAACCTACCCCGGCCTGTACTTCACCGGCGACGGCGCCAAGCGCGACCAGGACGGCTACTACTGGATCACCGGTCGCATCGACGACGTGCTCAACGTCGCTGGTCATCGCATCGGCACCGCCGAGGTCGAATCGGCGCTCGTACTGCATGAGGCCGTGGCCGAGGCGGCGGTGGTCGGTTTCCCGCACGACATCAAGGGCCAGGGCATCTACTGCTACGTCACGCTGATGAAGGGTTACGAATCCACCGAGGACCTGCGCAAGGCACTGGTGCAGCAGGTGCGCAAGGAGATCGGCCCGACCGCCACGCCCGATGTCATTCAATGGGCACCGAGTCTGCCCAAGACGCGTTCGGGCAAGATCATGCGCAGGATTCTCCGCAAGATTGCGGCGAACGAACTCGACAATCTCGGCGACACCACGACGCTGGCCGATCCTTCCGTGGTTGAGGACCTTGTCCGGAATCGCGCCGTGAAGTGATTAATCTGCATGAACGCTCTGGAATAAACGCAGAGGCCGCAGAGACGCGGAGGACGCAGAGGGTATTTGAGCTATCAATCCAAAAACTTTGCGATCTCTGCGCCTCTGCGATCTCCGCGTTAAATCGAGCATTTCAGGAAACGGTTGTGGTGGAAAATGTGGGACGATACGTTAGAATGAGCGGCCTCGTGTGAGGACGCCACGCGTCGAATCTCAAGGAAAAAGCTTGAATCAGTCCCGTCATAGCACGCCGGAAAGCGACGTCCTGGTGGATATCCGCGATATCCATTTTATGTACGGCGACCGGCCGATCCTGAAAGGCATCACGCTCCCCATCCGCCGCGGCAAGGTGACCGCCATCATGGGCGGCAGCGGCTGCGGCAAGACCACGCTGATGAATCTCATCGGCGGGCGCATCAAGCCGGGCCGCGGCACTCTCACGGTGGACGGCCAATCGGTGCCGGACCTCAGAACCAGGGAGCTTTTCGAACTGCGCAAGCGCATGGGCATGCTGTTTCAGACCGGCGCGCTGCTGACTGATCTTACCTTGTTTGAAAACGTGGCGTTTCCCATCCGCGAGCACACCAAATTGCCGGAGTCGATCCTGCGCAAGGTGGTACTGATGAAACTGGAGGCCGTGGGCCTGCGCGGCGCGCGCGACCTGATGCCATCGGAACTCTCCGGCGGCATGGCGCGGCGCGCGGCGCTGGCACGCGCGATCGCGCTGGAGCCGATGATGATCATGTACGACGAACCGTTCACCGGCCTCGACCCGATCTCCAAAGGCGTGATCGCCAAGCTCATCCGTGAACTCAACCAGAGTCTCGGCATCACCTCGATCGTGGTGTCGCACGACGTGGCCGAGACCTGCGCTATTTCCGATTATGCCTATCTTGTCGGTGACGGGCGGATTATCGGCGAGGGAACCCCGGCCGTGGTGCAGAAGTCCAAGTCCGAGCATGTCCGGCAGTTCATGGACGGGCTTCCCGACGGTCCGGTGCCGTACCAGTATCCGGCGGGCGATTACATCGAAGACCTGATGAAGAGCGCCGCATGAACACCCTGCGCATACTGGGAAGCATCGTGATCAACGCCGTCGAGCGTTTGGGTCGGGCCTCGATGTTCCTTTATGAAGTGCTTACCGGCTCGTGGGAACTCCTTCGACGCTTTTACCTTGTCGTGCAGCAGGTCTATGCCGTGGGCGTGCTCACGCTCCTTATTATTCTGGTATCGGGCCTGTTCGTCGGCATGGTGCTCGGGCTGCAGGGCTACAACACGCTGGTCAAATTCGGTTCGGCCAACTCGCTCGGCCTGCTGGTGGCCCTGTCGCTGGTGCGCGAGCTCGGCCCGGTGGTGACGGCGCTGCTGTTCGCCGGCCGCGCCGGTTCGGCGCTGACCGCGGAAATCGGTCTCATGAAAGCCACGGAACAACTCGCCGGCATGGAGATGATGGCGGTCAATCCGATCACGCGCGTGATCGCACCGCGCTTCCTCGGCGGCGTCATCGCCATGCCGTTGCTGGCGGCGCTGTTCTCCGCCATCGGCGTGCTCGGCGGCCACCTGATCGGCGTCGGGCTGCTCGGCGTGGACGCCGGCGCTTTCTGGTCGCAGATGCAGAACGGTGTCGACTATCGCGACGATATTCTGAATGGCGTCATCAAGAGTGCGGTCTTTGGCGTGGTGGTGAGCTGGATTGCGGTGTTCGAGGGCTATGACGCGGTGCCGACCTCGGAAGGCGTGGCAAGCGCGACCAACCGCACGGTGGTATATTCTTCGCTCGTGGTGCTGGGCCTGGATTTCATCCTCACCGCTTTGACTCTGGGAGAGGTCTGATCATGGTAGGCAGAAAAACACTGGAATTGTGGGTCGGCCTGTTTGTGGCGGCAGGGATCCTGGCGCTCGCGATGCTCGCTTTCAAGGTGGGTAACCTCACCTCGGCCGATGTGCTGGACAGATACCAGGTCAAGGGTCGCTTCGACAATGTCGGCGGACTCAAGGTCAAGGCGGCCGTGACCATGGCGGGTGTGCGGATTGGACGCGTTTCGGCTATTGGATTTGACAGCATCCGGTATCAGGCGGTGGTCACCATGGACATTGCCGGGAATTACATGAATATTCCCAAGGACAGCAGCGCATCCATTCTGACCTCGGGTCTTTTGGGCGATCAGTACATTGGTATCGAGCCCGGTGGCGACGAAGCGTATCTCAAGAATGGCGATGTTTTTCTGCGCACGCAGTCAGCGCTGGTGCTGGAGAAACTGGTCGGGCAGGTGATCTTCAACAAGGCCGGTGACAACTCACCACCCAAATAACATGTCGCAAGGAGTGTCCGTGAACAGAATTGCTTCCGCCATGCTGTTTCTGGTGTTGACGTTCCCTGCCTATGCCGCGGATGTCTCGCCAGACCTGGTGGCGCGCGAAACTACAGACAAGATTATTGTGCTGCTCAAGGCCAACAAGGACGCCTACAGCAAGGACCACAAGAAGCTTTATGCCATGGTGGATGAGCAGGTGCTGACGCACTTCGATTTCCGCGCCATGGCGCGCACGGTCCTCGGGCGTTACTGGCGCGGGGCGACGGAAGACCAGCGCGCGAAATTCACCACGGAATTCCGCGACCTGCTGGTGCGCACCTACGCCACGGCGCTGCTCAAATATAACGACGAGAAAATCGTTTACATGCCGTTCAGACTCAACCCGGACGACCGCACCGCGACGGTGAAATCCGAAGTCCGTCGCACGGAGGGCGGCCCGCCGATCGCGATCAACTACAGCTTCTATCGCACGGATGCCGGCTGGAAGGTGTATGACCTGACGGTCGAAGGCGCGAGCCTCGTGACGACCTACCAGTCCACCTACGCCGCGCGCGTCCAGAAGGAAGGTCTCGATGGTCTTATCGCGAGCCTGGCGCAGGACAACAAGGCCGCCACCACCGGCAAGACCGCTTCCAACGGCGGCAAGACGAGCGTCACCCGGTGAGCGAGAACGGTTTTGCGTCCCGCGGCGAAGGGGTATTCGCGATGTCCGGGCAATTGACGTTTCAGACCGTGCCGCAGTTTCAGGAACATGCCAACGCCTTGCTTCAGGACGGCGCGCAGCCGGTAACGATTGACATGCAGGGCATCACGCTGGCTGACAGCGCCGGGCTGGCGCTCATGATCGAATGGCTGCAACTGGCGCGTGCCGTGAAGCGCCAGCTCGTCTTTACCAACATTCCCGAGCAGGTGCGTCATCTCATACGCGTCAGTGGCCTCGAGCGTGTGCTTCTTGGTGAGGCGTGATGCGTAAGTCGTGAATGTTGTTCACGGCTCACGACTCACTACTTACGACTCACGGTGTGCCGTGTCAGCCATCTCGATCTCAGGGCTTAACAAGCATTACGCCAGGGTGCATGCCCTCCATGACATCGATCTGACGGTCGAGCGGGGGGAGTTCTTCGGCCTGCTCGGCCCCAACGGCGCGGGCAAATCCACCCTGATCAACATCGTGGCGGGACTGACCCGCTTCGATACCGGCCACGTGGCCGTGCTGGGCCATGACGTGGTGACGGCCTACCGGCAAACCCGCCGGCTCATCGGCGTGGTGCCGCAGGAGCTGGCTTACGATCCCTTTTTCAACGTGCGCGAAGTGCTGCGCATCCAGTCGGGTTATTTCGGCCTGCACAAAAACGACGCCTGGATCGACGAGCTGTTGGCGGCGCTCATGCTGACCGAAAAGGCCGGCGCCAACATGCGCGCGCTTTCCGGCGGCATGAAGCGGCGCGTAATGATTGCGCAGGCCCCGGTGCACCGGCCCGAGGTGGTAGTGCTGGACGAGCCGACGGCGGGCGTCGACGTCGAACTGCGCAAGTCGTTGTGGGCCTTTATCCGCCGCTTGCACCGTGAAGGCCACACTATTGTATTGACCACGCATTACCTGGAAGAGGCCGAGGCGCTGTGTGATCGCATCGCTATTCTGAATCACGGCAAGCTCATTGCGCTTGATACCAAGCAGGCGCTGCTGATGCGCGGCATTGGACATACGCGGCGGGTTTGCATCACCACCGAACAGCCGCTGGGAAGATTGCCCGAGACGCTGGAGAAAAAGGTGCGGCGGCAGGAAGGCAATCAGCTCGAGCTGCGGCTCGACAAGAGTACTGACTCCGTCATGGCCGTGCTCGATGCGCTGCGCGCGCACGGCGCGGTGATCACCGACCTCAACATGGAAGGCGCCGATCTGGAGGACGTGTTCGTGGAATTGACACAAACGCAAAAAGTATGATTACCGCATTTAATATTTTTGAAACGCGGATAGAAGTGGCGCAGGGATGCGCCGGTTACGGAGCTAAGGATGCAAACGCAGATGAAAAAGAGATAAACGCAGATCGACTCATATCAGTTCTTGATTTATCTGCGTTCATCTTAAAAATAAATCCGCGTTTATCTGCGGTTCCAAATTATTAATATGAATCTGATTGGACTCTATACCCTTTTCTGCAAGGAAGTACTGCGCTTCGGCAAGGTGCTGTTGCAGACCCTGATTGCACCGGTCATCACGGCCTTGTTGTACCTGCTGGTTTTTGGGCACGTGTTCGAGGGCCGGGTGCAGGCCTTCCCCGGCGTGAGTTACACCATGTTCCTGATCCCCGGTCTTGTGATGATGTCGGTGATACAGAATGCTTTTGCCAACAGTTCCTCGAGCCTTATCCAGTCCAAGGTCACGGGCAACATCGTGTTCATGATGCTCACGCCGCTGTCGCACCTGGAGTTTTTCCTGGCATTCGTGCTCGCCGCCGCGGTGCGCGGCGT
>Ga0155848_1067_pt3 | contig 21250 bp, 25 predicted proteins | sample RifCSPlowO2_01_FD_107502 | JGI IMG/M metagenome (GOLD analysis project Ga0155848, IMG submission 107502) | Candidatus Muproteobacteria bacterium RIFCSPLOWO2_01_FULL_60_18
GAGGAGCCGCATAAAACGGCGTCGGCCCGGCTGATGCTCGCTGATTTTCCACTTCATGGGGCGGCTCCTTCAGCAGCGGCAGAGATTGTTGGTGGCCCGGGAACGGGGTTCATTTGCATTTCAAGCCGGCGTAATAGGCCGCCAGCTGTTCGATATCGGCATCGCTCAAACCCTTCACCAGTCCGGCCATCATGGGATTCTGGCGGGCGCCCGTCTGATAGGCCTTGAGCGCATTGACCAGATAGGCCTCCTGTAGCCCGGCGAGGCTCGGCCACGCGGGATTACCGCTGGCACCCTCGGCGCCATGACAGGCGGCACACGTCGCCGCCTTCGCCTTGCCGGCGGACACAACCGGCGCCGCCGCGCTTGACCCGGCGGATTGGCAACTCAGGCTCGCGTAAAAGGCAGCGAGTTCAATCATATCCGCCTCACTCAAACCCTTTGCCTGTTCGGTCATCAGGGGATCGCGGCGCGCCCCGGCCTTATAGGCTTGCAATGCGCTGACCAGATACCCGCGCTGCTGACCGGCGAGGCTCGGCCACACGGGATTGGGGCTGACGCCTTCGGCGCCGTGGCAATTGGCGCAGGCCGCGGCTTTCATCCGGCCCGCAGCCGCATCAACTGGCTTCGCTGCCTGTGGAACGCCGGCCGCGGCGAGCTTGGGGGAGTGCGGGTTGTGACAGACAATGCATTGCTGCCCCGCCGCGTGACGGCTTACCTCGATTTGCTTTTGCGTCGCGGGCCGCCCCGGCATTTTCTCGTGGCAGAGGGTGCAAAGTTTCACCGTGTCGGCGGGAATCATCAGCTTGACATGATCCAGCCGCTCGGCGGCGATGCGGCTGTGCATGCGCGGGTCCACGGGCGCAGGCGGCGCGGCGAGCTGCGCGGACGGATGCTTCGCGGCCGCGCCGTGGCAGGTCTCGCAGGTAACGACCTTGTGGATGCCAGCGGACCATTGGGTAAAGCGCTCGCGGTGACACGCCTGGCAATAGGCCGCGCCCCGGTAGATCGGTGCGGCCGCCGCAATCTCGGCCACCGCGTCGGCACGGTAGTGACCGTAGACGCCGAAGGACTTGTCGGTGAAGTAGAACTTGGCGCCGATCGCCACGACGCCGAAGGTCGCAATAAGGAGAAGCAAACGGACGATGTGTTTAGGCATGGATTCGCAAACGCCGGGCCGTGGGTCAACTGATTGAGCAAGATACTATCAGCCCGGTACCGCTTCATTTATTGATCTATATCAACCGGCTTGTTTGATCTCGCGCAAATATCCCAACGGCATCGTGCTGTCCGAGGGCTTCGCCAACGTCGGCTGGCACATCCATCTGATGCAGGCGACCGGCTGGGCGATGATCGTGGTCTTCCTGCACGTATATTTCGCGCTCGGCTTTCTCAGTGCGCTCCAGCACCGCCGCATCGCGCCCGCTTTTTCCTGGCTATCGGCCATGATGGGTCGTCACCGCCGGGAACGATTCATGCGCAAGCCGGCCACTCATTCCAGAAGCTCCTTCGCGCTCTTCTGGAACTCGGCGCGCACCGCGCGGAGCACCGGGTCGCCGCTGAACACGCCCTTGAGCTTGTAGTGCTCGTGTAGGGCCTTGCCGCGCACCGCCTTGTCGAATTCGAACTTGTATTTCGCATCGACGGCCGGTGTGAAAGGCGTGTAAGGCGGCTTCGCTCCCTTGTAAGGCGAACCCTGATAATTGAGATGGCAGATTGCACAGGCGCGCTCATAATCGAAGTTCTGGCCGCCCTTGACGAGGACCTTGCGCGCGGTGCTCTCCGAGGTCTTCTTCAGAAGCTTCTCCGCCTTGCTGTGCTCATCGCGATAGCCTCCACCGGCGCCGTGGCAGGATTCGCAGCCGACCGAACCCAGCGCCTTGGCACCGCCCGGCGCCGTCCCGATCTCGTAGCCTCCGGGCTGGCCGAAACCGGTGCTATGGCAGCCGAGGCAGTCCTTGTCCTTGGTGTAGTCCTTGGACGCGTCGAGCTTGGCCTTTTTTCTTGACTTCCGCTTTGGTGCCGGATTGCAGCGACTCGAATGCCTTGGCATGCGCGGTCGCCGCTCAGGATTCGCCGTGAACGTCGTGGCATTTCGTGCAGGTCTTGACGCCGACGTGGCCCGTCGCTCCCGCGGCTGTTGCAGGCACCGCCGCGACAAGGATCAAGGTGCTCAGAATACAGAGCAGGAATCGCATCATTTTCTTTTTCCCGGGTTCGAACATGAAAAGTTGGTTGGCGCGTCGCACTCGCGCCGGCCTCAACAGCCGCAGTCCACTTCCACCGAGATGCCAGTCTGGGCGGAGGCCTTCTCCCCGTTCTCGTCCTCGGCGCGCAGGATGACGACGTACAGGCCCTGGGTGAAGGTGTGCTCCGCCTCCCTCGTCGTGGCGGATTCGCCGTCACCGAAATTCCACGTGACCGATTTGATTTTGCCGCTGCCGCCGCCGACAAGCGCCTTGAAGTTCACCTTGTAGGGCACGTTGCCGCGGCGGCTGGCGACGCCACCGATTTTGGCGACGAGTTTCCCTCCGCTCGCGCCGACAATCTCGTCCGCACGCAGGCTCCCCCCGAGATCCTTGGAGACCTTTGTCAGCGACTGCTTGATCTTCTCGTCCATGGGCTTCAGATCGTCCGTCTTCGGTTTGGTCCCCGCAGTGATCGTGCCTTGGCGACCCTCGTCGATCCGCACGCGCAGCGTTCCCACATCCGCCGCCAGGCGGCCCAGCAGTGTCCAGGCCGTGAAGCTTTTCTTGTCGGCATCGTGCGTGATGGCAAACTCGGCCCCCTGGGTCCGTACATCGAGCGCCCCCATTCGGACCTTGAACTCGGTGAACAGATGCTCTGGCACCTGGGCCTTGACGAACATGCGCCCCTTCTGCAGGTCCAGGATCGTGTTCTCCATTTTCTTTTCCAGGTCGAGGTTCACTCCCGCCAGCGTGATCTCGGTGTTGGGATAAACCTTCACCATGCTCCCGTTCGACCAGAGAAGCAGCGCGGCGGACTTGTCCTTGGCTGCGACGCTGTCCCCGCGCTCAAGTGCGTCGCCTTCCTTCGCCGGCTTCCAGGCCTGCGCTCCGCTCTTGCGGATTTCAACGCTGCCGTCGCTCTGGGTAATTCGCACGCTCGACCCGTCTTGCGCCCAGCCGGCGGCGGCCCACATCAGAAACATGACGACGGTGATGTATTTCATATGGATGCTTCTGTCCTTTCGCTGAGAGAAACCGTCCTCATTCAATGCTCATGCTCACCTTCGACGTCGATGGTCAGGCTCGTCATCCTAACGTGTCCGTCGGCATCGGTCACCGTCACGATGACGTCGTAGCGGCCGTCGTCGTAACTCTGAGGCGGCGGCTTCGGACCTTCCCATTCCTTGCCGTTGCCCAGGTTCCAGTGGAGCCGCAAAGGCGGCATCAGCCCGGTGGCCTCGGCGCGAAAGGCGACGAGCTTCGGCGGCCGATTCGTGCACAGGTATTCGGCGACAATGCTCACGGAGGGCGCCGCTTCATGCATCGCGGCCGACGCGCCGGCCGCGCTCGTCATGCCGCCGGTCAGGAGCAACGTCGCCAGTGTAATCCGTTTCATGGCTAGAACTTGACCTCCGCGCCGAGAACGATCTCCCACGCCGGGTCTGCCTTGCTGCCATCGGGCCGGGCATAGACCGCACCGGGCCGGAAGTAACCGAGGGAGAAGAAGCCATCGACGCGCTTGTAGATCGGGAAGGCCACGTCCAGATCCGCCTCCCAGCCCACGTCCCTCGTCGTGGCGGTGGATGTGGCCGCACCCTGGCTCCAGTCGAACACCGGTCCGCGGCCCGTGAACACTTCCTTCGTCGTCCAGATGCGCGCCAGCGACGGCGTCACTTTCAGGCCCTTGTGCGGCTCCAGGGTCGTGTCCAGGCGAAGGAAGGTGATGTTGGCGAGGTTGCTGTCCCAGAAGTAGTAGCCGGCGCGGATGTCCTCGCTGAAAATGTTGCCGAATTTGTAGCGCTCCCGGCATGCGAAGAGGGCACTGAAGTTGCGCATCGTGCCGCTATTCGAATCGCCAGTGCCAAGGCCCGAGCCGCGGCCGAACTGCAATCCCGCCGAAAGATTCGCCAAGGATCCGACCTTGCCGAAATCGCGTGCCGCCTTGAGCAGCAGCGCGTCGGCGCGCAGCTTGCGGCCCGCGGTGTAATCGCCGGTGAGCAGCACGGCCTCCGCGTCGAATTTCCAGGGCGCGAACATCCGCGGAGGCGGCAAGGCCGGTCCACAAGGGCTGGAAGTTGCCGTCCCGCGGCGTGGTGGCGGCGTTGAAGTCCTTGTCCAGGTTCAGGTCGGCGTCGCCGGACCCGCCGCGGTCGACCACCTTCAGGACATAGGGCTGTAAGCGCAGCGCGCGCGAGGCACGGATGTCCAGATCCGCATAGTAGGCGTCCAGCTTGTTGGAGGCACCGAATATTTCCTGGCGATTGCCGCCCAGCCGCCCGCCCGTGGCGTTGAAGTTGGTGTATCTGTCCCAGCCGCCCGCCACCGCCATGTAGCCGGTGGACAGGGTGGTCTGTCCCCACGGCAACTGGCCGAGCGGATACTGGAGGCGGATGCCGTCCATCGGCCCGTCGAGAACGATCTTTTGCGCCACATCCCAGTTCTGCCGTCCGACCCGGACCATGAACGGCCCCGTGTATTGGACGAACAGCTCCCGCACCAGTTGGGAATCGACGGTCTGGAACTGGCCCCAGCGCTCCAGCGTACCCTCGCTGTCCTCTTTCCAGTCCTTCACGAAGTTGCCCTTATCGAGCACCAGCCGCGTGAGCAGCGCTTCGTAGGTGGCATCGACTTGCAGCGAGAAGCGGTGGTCGACAAACGTGGCGTTGTCGTACTTCCACTGCTGGAGCGAATTGTTCAGGTTGAAGTTACGGCGCGAGTTAACTTGCGCCTTGTACTTCCCGGAGAAATCGAACTTGACCTTGTCCTTCTGCTCCTCTTGCTGCTTGGCCGCCTCGGCCGCGTTCTTACGCATTTGGGTCTCGAGTGCGATCAGGCGGCGGCGTGCTTCCTCATCGCGCCCTTCCGCCTTCTTGTCCACCTCGGGCTCGTCCCATTCACCCCCGGCCGTGGCGGCCTTGGCTGCGGTGGGCTTGGCCTGAATCGGTGCGGCTACCCGCTGCTTGGCAAGCTCGGCCCGAAGCCTCGCGATTTCCTCTTTGGATTGGCTGACCTGGCGTTCCAGCTCCTGCAAACGGCGCAGGACTTCACTCTCCGCCGCCTGCCCCTTGGCGGACGCGGCCTTCTCCGCAGGCGGCGCGGCCAGCGCCTGGGCGCTGGTGCCGCCGCTCAGGATGACCGCTGCCGCGAACAGGGCGCAGGCTGAGACTCGGTGCTTCATGTGGTTCTTGCACTGCACAATACCATTCGATTCATCAATGTTTTCGGCGGCGCTACTTGGCCGCCTGCGGCGCCCCGTAGAACGTCTTGATCTTGCTGTCCGGGCCGTGACACTCAATGCACACCAGCCGCTTGAGTGTGGGATTGTAGGTGTACGGGTCCGCCGTGCGCAACGCCTCCACGGTGGCGTAGTTCGGCTCCACGTCAGCACGCACGATCAATTTCTTCCACACGCCAGCCGGAGAACGTGCCGTATTAGGGTGGTAGACGTCTGCCATGACGAACCATCCCTCCTTCTCGCGGGCGTCCGTCGCGGGAGTCCACATTTCGTGACAGGTCAGGCAGTCACGATTCTTGCCCTGGTAAGCGACTTTCTTCGATTCCAGGTGCCGGCGGTGCAGGTTGGGAATGTCCTTGCGCGCCGTCTTCACGTCCATGATGTACCCGTGGCAGGCGAGGCAGAGTTGGTTCTTGCCGGTAAAGTCGGGGACCTTGCCTTTCTGTTGGTTGGGGACGGCCTTGGGCGGCCAGTCGATGGCGGGCTGGGGCTCCAGCGCCAGGCACGCCGTCGAGGCCAGCATCAGGAACGCAAAAGTCATGATTCGCATACGCATACTTTCCTCCGTTCGGAGTGAATTACCTTGGTCAGATCCGGCACAAATGCCCGCTCGGCCTCCAGGAACTCAATAGTTAGGCGGGCGAGCGCCCGGTACATGCCCAGCTTCGTTTCGTCGAGAACCTTCTCGCACAGTGGTTTGTGCCAGCGCAACAGATGCTCGGAAAGAAAGGCGTTCTGGAAATCCAGGGACTTCTGCAGCCCGGCCCAGTTGGGCTCCTTCCAGAACTGCGTCTCGATGTCGCACAGGAACTTCATGAACTCCAGTTCGACGCCCATGTGATCGGGCAGATCGAGGCAGGCACTCGTCAGTTGCGCAGCCGCTTCCTGGTAATACCGCTGCACCCCCGCCGTGACCCTGCCGCCCACGCGCTTGTTTTCATCGAGGTAGAACGACTCATGCGGAATCACACCGGAGGGCAGGACGAACAGCCGAGTGTGCTCTGCGGCAAGCTCGCTGTCGAGGCGGTCCCCGAACGCGCTTTCCCGGAAGAAGGCGGTCAGATCGTTCGCCGCGTCACCGAGGGGGCTGTCGTCCTGCTGGGCAAGACCGCCGGCGCGAATCATGTCCATGAGTTCGCCCGACGGCGGCGCCGAATAGAGCGCGGACAAAATGGCGTAAGTCTTGCCACGGCCGGCGGCGACAGCTTCCATTTTTCTAGGATCGATCACTCTGGTTTCCTCCAGTGAAGAAGCGCCTCGCGATGGCATCACGGCGGCTGCCGCTCATCTGACACAGCGGACAGAATTCCGACGAACCATCGAGATATGTCCCACCACAGGTTTGGCAGGTGCGCCGTGGGGCGGAAATGAGCGTGACCCTCGGACGCTCGAACAGCACCGAGAGATCAACGGTTTCCCGGACGCGAATGGCTTGGTAAAAGCACACGGCTTCGCAAACCCGGCAGCCGGTGCACAGTGCGGAATCGAATTCGAGGGCGTATGTGCCTTTCTCTTCACGATGCCGCAAGGCGCCCACGGGACAGAGCGTCTCGCAAACATTGCAGCCCACGCAATGGCGGTTTACTTCGAGATCGGCGAGCGGAGTTCCGGCGGCCGAAATGACTTTCGATCTCAACTTGACGCCGGGCAGGGACGGCAGCATTTCGAGCAGATCAGACCTCTTTGGATTTTCGTGATGCCGCTGCACGACGTCGCGGAAGGGCTCGGCCGGCGTCTGTTCGGGTTCGCCTTCCTGCAGTACCGGGGCGCCGCTCGCCTTCCAACGCTCGGCAATTGCGCGGAACATCGCGCGGCGTGGGTTGGGAGATGTTGAACGACCGCGCGTTTCTTCCGGCTTCCCGCTCGGCACGCTGACCCTTGCCACGCGATCCACGCCGAAGCCCGCCGACTCACAGATATCCCGGGAAAACATCAGCACCTTTTTCCACTGGGGAGCAGCCTTCTTGAGCCCGCAGCCCGAACAGCCGGGATCGAGGAGTTCGACTCGCGCCGCCCCGCCTCGAATCGGCTCCAGAACGATAGCTTCGGTGAGACGGCTGAGGCACGGCAGTACGACGTCCGCCCGGCCTTCCGCCCGGGTGCAAGCGATGCGGAACGCCGCCGCCGGCCGAACACGGTCACGGATGCGTTCCGCCAACCGCCGGTCGCTCTCCAGTAGCCGGAGCGCTCCATTCGGGCAAGCTGAGGCGCATGCCCCGCAGGCAACGCACACCTCGGTGATTTCGACACCCTGCTCGACAAAACGGACGGCGCCCGGGACCGGACACACGATTGCGCAAGCGGCGCATTGCAACTTCGTGCAGCGGAAGCGCGAGCACAGGCTGCTCTCCACCTGTACCGGCAACTCCGCCCGGATTTCGACGATCGCGTTCATGTTCTCGACCGACACCGCAACCCGCTACCGGGTGGTGGTGTACTGCACGCTCGGTTTCGTGTCCGCTCCGGCAACGCTGATGCTGACACTGCGCGCCCGCTTCTCCCGCATGAGCGTCGTCAGTTCGTTCAGCTCGCCGAAAAACCGCACTTTGGCAGGGCAGGTGGTCACGCACGCGGGCAGCAGACCCTTCTCGACGCGATGGACGCACAGCGTACATTTCTCCATGACCCTCGCCTCGGCGTTGAACTGCGGCGCACCGTAAGGGCACGCCCAGGCGCAGTAGCGGCAGCCAATGCACTTGTCCTTGTTGATGAGGACGATGCCGTCTTCCTTGCGCTTGGTGATGGCTCCCACCGGGCAGGCGGCCTGGCAGGCCGGCCGGCCGCAGTGCATACAGGGCATCGGCACGAAGGTCACGCTGACGTTTGGCGTTTTTCTGGCGTCGCGGAAATCACCTTCCTCGATCTCGATCACGCGAGTGTAATCCACGCCCACCGGGGTGTTGTTTTCCACCTTGCAGGCTATCGTGCAGGCGTTGCAACCGATGCAGTGCTCGATGTCGATCCAGAGCGTGTATTGTTTCGGACCCTTCATTGCGAAGGAGCGGTCGACGGCTTCGCGGGGGATGACTGGGTTGTATTCGGCCATGATGTTCTCCTTAGACTTTTTCGACTCTGAGCGGCGTCCCGTAACTCTGGGTGCCGCCCGCTACGGGATCGATCAGGCAACGGTCCTTCAGGACGGGGTCGGCCATGTAGAGCGGGTTGACGCTGAAGCCCGCCGCTATGCGCTTGTCGTAGAATTGCGGCTTGCCGTCCGTAGCCCACGCTTTCCCTCCGGCGCCCCAACGCCCGTAGGACTGGCTCACCGAGAAGACCCCGGGGCGGATGCGGCTGGTGACGCGGACCTGCATCTTGTACCAGCCGTCGCCCATCGACGTTTCCACGAACGGGATGTGCTTGGAGGACGGCGACTTGACCTTGACCCAGTCACCGGTCACGACACCCATTTTCTGCGCATCGGCCGGATTGATCTCCGCGTAATTCTGCGGCTTGATCGAAGCCAGCCACAGGTTGTTCATGGTGCGCGTCTGCGTGTGCCAGGCATCCTTGTGGGTGTGCAGCTGCAACGGATACTCCTTCCAGATGGCGGGATCGAGTGGCTGCTCCTTGCAGTCGATGATGGTCCGGTATTGCGGCAGGCCATCGTAGAACTTGCCCGTCATGCTGTTCTTGTTCGCCGCCACGTTGGTGGCATAGGCATATAGCCCGCGCACCTGCCGGCCACCCGGGAAGCGCGTGTAGTCGCCCTCGTACTGCTTCCCCGGGTTCTCGAACTTGCCGCCGAGCTTGACCAAGCGGCTGTCCGGATCCAGCCCCGGCTCGCCCTTGAAGTCGCCGTTCTTGTAGAACTCGTTCCAGAACTGCCAGGAGTTGAAGAGGTCAACGCCGGGACCGCCGCCGTCCTTGCCGAAGCCCGGCAACCCGCAACGGATGGCAAGCTGGATCAGGGTATCGTCCGCCGTCTGCACGTCCGGATGGATGCCGCGATAGTTCTTAGTCTTCGGATCGAGAGTGCCGATCACCGGTTGCCGCAGGGCCTGGACCCGCGTCTTGACGGGCGGGTAGGTCTTGAAGCCACCGAAGCGCTCCAGGTACTCGGTGTCCGGCAGGACGTAGTCGCACAGGGTGGTGGTTTCGCCCATGTAGGCGTCGATGCTCAAGGTCAGCGGAATCGCCTTCAGGTCGAGCAGTGCCTCGATGACCGGGGAGTTGTACGGTTGGGTATAGGCCGGGTCGTTGTAGTAGTTCAAGTAGGCCTTGATGCGATACGGATAACCCATCTTTGCGGCGGAGAAAAACTCGCTGGTCACGGTACGCACCGCTAGCGGATACCACGGACGCGTGGAAACCGGCTTCTTGCCCTGGTACTTGTCCTTGTGCCGATCCACCGAAACGCCGCTCGGTTTGCGGCCGGGACCTTTCACGTCGCCGGCGTACGCCTTGTGCCCGGGAATGTAGCCGCCCTTGCGGTCGATGTTGTCCACCATCATGTTGAGGATGCACAGCGCCTGGCCGTTCCACCAGCCGTTCGACTGCTGAACCGGGCCGCGGAACATCTCGATCACCGGCCGCTTGGCGCTGGAAAACTCCTTGCCCAGATGCGCAATCGTGCCGACGGGAATGTCGCATTCCCGCTCGCACTCTTCCAGCGATTTCTCCTGCGCGCGCTCGCGCAGCAGGCGGAAGACCGTCTTGAATTTCTCGCCCTTGATTTCGACCTCGGCATCGAGGTCGGCCGGTCCATCTACTTCGTGGAAGAGCGTGGGCTTACCGCCCACCAGCACCACGTAGTCGGCCTGGCCCAGTCCCGCATCCTTGCCCGTGAGATACAGCTTGGGCTCCTTGGTCCTGACCAGGTAGGTCATGTCGGTCCAGTTACGACGACCGGTCTTCTTTGCCGCCTGCTCGTTCGGCAGGGCAAGGAAGTCGGCCTTGTAGGCCTTGTTCTCGATCATCCAGCGGATCATCCCCACCAGGAAGTAGGCATCGGTCGAAGGCTTGAGCGGGATCCACTCGCCCTTGCCCGACTGGAGCGTTTTTGCCGCGGCAGGGGAAAGCCACGGGTCCACCACGACGTGCTTGAACTCCTTGGCGTAGGGCCCCATGCGCTTGGCGAATTTCTGCAGGTAGCGCGCCTTGGTCTGCCCGGGGTAATCGGCGTGGGTGATGTTGGTTCCCACGCTGATCAGGTAGCTGCAATACTCGTAGTCGGCATAGGCGCCGATCTCGTAGGGCGGCACGTTGAGCGTGTGCTCGACGACGTTGTAGAAGGTTCCGGCGCAGCGGTCGCAGTGGTTGAGCATGTTCGGAACCCCCGCCGCGCCAGCGACGAAGCGCGGCGTCAACGGCGACTGCTCGTTGCGCCCGTGGGCCCAGACGAACTGGTTGCGCTTCGGGCCATAGCCTTCCGGCGGGGCCTCGTCCATGTAATCCGAGTCCTCCGCACCGATCGGCTTGTCGTTGTTCAGGATCGACTTCAACCCCTCGACCCGCCGGGTCTTTTCGCCCGGCACATCCTTGAACAGCAGGCCGCCTTCGCATATCTCCGTCAGCGCCTGATTCCAAGAGATGGTCTTCCACTTGCCAGACCCACGCGGCCCGACGCGCTTGAGCGGATGTTTGAGGCGGGCGGGGCTGTAGAGCGCATAGATGCCTGCCTGGCCTTTCGCGCACAGTGTGCCGACGTCGCGACCGTTGAGGCCACCGTCGAGATCGCTTTCCTCGACGATATCACCCTTGGCCACGTAATCGTAGGTGTTCGGGTGATAGGGGTTGCCGTCAATCTTGACCAGCTCGCCGTTCACGATGGTGCATTGAATGCCGCAACCGCTATGGCACATCAGGCAGACGCTGCGCACGATCTTCGCGCTGTCGCCCACCATGTCCGGCTTGGAGCCCGTCTTGCCCACTTGCGCGAGCCACTCCTGCGCACTCACCGGTTGGATTTGCGAGAGTACGGCGACCGTTCCGGAGACCTTGAGGAACTCGCGCCGGGTAAGGTGATTATCAAGCAGTTTCATATGGTGGCTCTCCTGAGAAGTTGTAGCTGCCTACCTGCACACCGCGACAATTGACCACGTTACGAATGCAACATAGTTCCGCAATTACCGGCGCACATTGATATTTGTCAAATTGGTAAGCCGTGATGGCGGGCGCTAACGAGCGGAGGGTTTGTGACACAGGAATGCGCCGAGATCGGTATCATGACCGAAACACTCGGCTATTTTCGGCGGTGGCGCTTCAGCGCCGGCGCTTCAGGTCGCGCAGATGTTCGAGCGAGCGGATGATCGTAATGGCGAGATCGAGTTCGGCCTTCAGGCGCGCGTAATCCGCGGGCGCGGGCCGGTGTCCGTGCAGTTCCTTCTCGATTCTTTCCTTCGCCGTGCGCGCCGCGGCCTCGTCCAGGTCCTTGGACCGCTGCGCCGTGTCCGCGAGGATGGTGACGACATGCGGCTGCACCTCGATGAGGCCACCCGAAACGAACACGGACTCTTCGGTATCGCCGTCGACGATGATGCGCACCATGCCGACGATCTCACCGCGCTGTTGCAATTCCGCCACTTTATCGGCCTTGTCACCCGGCAACACCTCGGCCATGACCTCATCGAGGCCGACTTCACGCGCCACGGCCTCGGCGGTGGCGTGGTTGTCGCCGGTAATCATCACGACCTTCAGCCCGATGGCGTGCAGCCGCGCGATCGCGGCCTTCGAGTCCGGCTTGATCGGATCGGCCACGGCCACAATTCCGGCGGCGACGCCGTCCACGGCAAGAAACATCGGCGTCTGCGCGCGCGCCGCCAGTTCTTCGGCACGTGCCGAGAGATTACCGAGATTGATATTGTGCTTGATCATCAAGCGCACATTGCCGAACAATACTTTCTTGCCTTCGATGGTCGCCGATACGCCGTGACCCGTGATGGCCTCAAAGCCGCTGACGGACAGGAGTGTCAGACTCTTCGCTTTTGCCGCGGCAATGATGGCCTCAGCGAGCGGATGCTCCGAACCGGTTTCGATACTCGCCGCCATCGTGAGTAGTTTCGTCTCGTCCCAGCCCGGCGCGGGCACCAGCGTGGTAACGGCCGGTCGGCCCTCGGTGACGGTGCCAGTCTTGTCGAGCACGATGGTCGTGAGTTTGCCCGCCTGCTGCAAGGCCTCACCGTTGCGGATCAGAGTCCCGTATTCGGCGGCCTTGCCGACACCCACCATGATCGAGATCGGCGTCGCCAGCCCGAGCGCGCAGGGACAGGCGATGATCAGCACCGTCATGGTGGCGACCAGCATGTAAGAGAGCTTCGGTTCGGGCCCGAGGTTGAACCATGCGAGAAAAGTAATCACCGCAATAATAAGAACCGACGGCACGAATACGGCGGAGATTTTATCGGCCAGCCGCCCGATCGCGGGCTTGGTGCTTTGCGCGCGACGCACCATTTCAATAATCCGCGCGAGCGCGGTATCGGCGCCGATGCGTTTGGCCTGGAACAGAAAGGTGCCGGACTTGTTGAGCGTGCCGCCGACGATTTCATCGCCGGTCTTTTTTTCCACCGGCATCGGCTCGCCGGTGAGCATGGACTCGTCCACGCTTGAATGGCCCTCGATGATCACGCCATCCACCGGGATTTTCTCGCCGGGGCGCACACGGATGGCTTCGTCGAGGCCGACCTCGGAGATCGGGATGTCCAATTCCTGACCGTCGCGGATCACGCGCGCGGTCTTGGGCTGAAGTCCGATGAGGCGCTTGATGGCCTCCGAGGTTTTGCCACGGGCGCGCATTTCGAGTGCCTGCCCGAGATTGATCAGCGCGATGATGATGGTCGCGGCCTCGAAATAGGCGTGGCGCGCGAGGCTGGGGACAACATCGGGGAAGAGAACCACCAGCATGGAGTACACCCAGGCCGCGCCGGTACCGAGCGCGATGAGCGTGTCCATGTTGGCGTTGTGGGCGCGGAACGCCTTCCACGCGCCGCGGAAGAAATGTCCGCCGGCGTAGACGAGCACAAACAGCGTCGCCAGCCCCATCACGCTCCAGAACACATAACCTGGCGGCGTCGCCAGGTGCGGCAGCCAGTCCAGCGGATCGGCCACTAACAGGGGAAATCCCACCGCCGCAGCCACCACGAACTTGCGCAGCAGCGCGCGGTAATGCGCCATTTCCGCGGCCTCTTTCTCCGATTCGTCCTCGAGCCCGCGCAGTTCCGCCGCGTCGTAGCCGGCCTGTTTCACGGCGGCGACAAGGTCGGCCACCGCGACCTCGCCGCGCACCATGGCGGTACGCTCGCCGAGATTGGCCGTCGCCTCGGCCACACCGGGCACGCCCTTGAGAGCGCCTTCCACGGTGGACACGCATCCGGCACAGCTCATGCCGGAGATGGAAAAACGCCGTACCGGGGGAGGGCTGATCATGACGGAAACGTTATAGAGGCCGGGATTGCATTATACAAGCGCCATGCGGACGGCTTCATTTTTGAGTTTAATCAATGCGGGGGGCCTCCGGGGCGGGCATATACTGGAGCGTTCACAGTTCATACTGCAAACACCCATACCGGCAAGGAGGTGTCCCATGAACGCGATCTTCCGTCTCACGGCTGTACACTGGCTGTTTCTTGGTTTCATTCTTACGGGCGCATCCATCACCGCCCGGGCGGCGGAGAACCCGGCCTTCTTGAAGTTCCAGGCGAAAGGCGACTTCACAGAGGTCGTCGCACATCTCAAGCATGGCCTGGAAGCCGCGCAGTTCCAGATCACGGCCGAGGAAAATCTCTCCAAGGGGCTCGAAAAAAACATGCACCTGTTCCCCGAAGGCAAGTGGAACACCATCGGCTTCGACAACGTGACCGCGATCCACTTCTGTTCGCTGGTGTTCAACCAGGAGGCGTTCAACATTAACCTCGACTGGTCGATCCTGTGCCCATTCAAGCTCGTGGCTTACACCACGAAGAAGGCGCCGAAGGACGTCACCCTCGTCATGATCCGGCCGACGTACATCCTGGCAAAGGATACGCACAAGAAGGCCAAGGAGGTCGGCAGGAAGATCGAGGATCGGATCGTCGCCGCCATCAAGGAAGGCCTGTCGCACTGAGTCGAGCGTCCCGTCCGGCCGCCGGACGGAGGGGTGGCGCATCATGCCGGTCATCGAGCACACGATATTCATCCGGGCGGCGCCCGAGGCCGTGTTCGACCTCATTTCACGCGTCGAGAACTTCTCGCAATACAGCCCCGCGATCCGCGAGGTGCGCACGATCGGGCGCGATACCTATCGCTGGGTCGTGAGCGTGGCCGGTTTCGCGCTCGACTGGGATTCCGTGGTGACGGAGAAGATGCGCCCGGCACGCTTCGCGTGGCGCTCCGTGCGCGGCGTCGAGAACGGCGGCCTGTTCCGGCTCGCGCCGGCGAACGGCGGCACCGAGGTGCGCTTCACCATGGAGTATCGCTTGGCCAACCCGATCCTGGAGAGAATCGTCAATACCATAGCCGCACCGCTCATGCAGCGGGTCGCTACCGAACTGCTCGACGCGGTGCGCGAGCGGCTGGAACGCGCGCGGCGGCACGCGAACTAGAGGGCCCGGAAGGAATGCTCACCGCAACGCGGGGATTATTCCGCGCGGAAAACGAAAACGTATTCGCCGCGATTGATCTCGACCTTGAGATTGCCGCCATGGCTTTCGGCATAGGCGAGCCAGCCGGGTTGATGCTGGCACTCGGGAATATCCGGCGACACCTCGTTGCGTCGTCGATCGGACCAGGCAAGCAACATGGGTTCCTCGGCGTAGCGCGCGGCCACGGTTTTCGCCAGCGTCTCGGCGGTTTCGAAGTCAACATCCATCCCGTCGACCGCGATGGCAATGTCGCGTTGGCCCGGCGCGGCGCGCCATTTCTCATAGCAGGCGGCGCCGCAAAAATGATAAACATAGTCCTCGCCTTCAAGGCTGTGCGCCACGGATTTCGGAATTTCCTTCAGGCAAACCCCGCAGGCAACGGTTTCCGTATTTTCCATTGTGTTTCTCGTCATCGTATCCCGTCACAGGCATCGCCCATGACAACAACGTAAGGCGCGGCGTGCGGGTTTATCTTGATCTGCGTCAAACCGCGCCAACCGCCTGCTAAAGCGGCTTGCGCGCCACCCAGGTCGTAATCAGACTGAACCGGCAACCTGCCCGGACCGCCGGGCCGAATCCGGCTTCGCGCAGGTAATGCGGTATCCTGCCACGCAGGTTGTCGCCAATGAATCGCGACATCAGGAACGGCCACGCCACCAGCCACCACGCGCGCCGCCCGGGCCGGTCGAGATCGACCGCGACGAGCCGCCCGCCCGATTTGAGCACGCGATAGACTTCGCGCAGGCCATCGCGTTTCAAATCCGGCGGCAGGTGATGGAGCATGAGGCTGGCCAGCACGACGTCAAAGCTCGCGTCCGCAAACGGCAGCCGCTCAATCACCCCACGCTGGAACTGCGCGCGGCTGCCCGCGCACGCCGCTTGGCGGCGCGCCACCGCGATCATGCGCGGCGCGGGATCGATACCGATCACAGAACCATCAGGCCCCACGGCTTCCGCCGCCAGGCGGGTGAGCACGCCCGTGCCGCAACCGACATCAAGCACATGATCGCCATCCTGGAGCGCCGCATGCCGCAGTGTCTCGCGCCGGAAATTCTCGCCGAGCCCGACCAGGCGGCAACCCAGGTCATAGAACAGCGCTTGCCAGTTCATCACCGCGCCACGAGTGTGGGGGACGGACTCCCCCTCTTTTCCCGACAACGATCCGGCCTCGCGCATGGCTCCTTCTTCCTGAAACGTGACGATCCGCATTACGCCCCCGGATCCTGCCTCTTCTGCTCGTACTCCTCGCGATTGATCTCGCCGCGCGCGTAACGCTCCTTCAGGATATCGGGCGCGCTTCGCGGGTGTGGACCCTCGGCGGGCTTGCCGAAAAGCCATTTCGCGAGCGCCGCGATCATCGCCCGCGCCGGAAATGCTCCGCATCAGTCGCCATCCCATTCCGCCGGATAACCAGCCCCCCGCAACGCCCGGATGACCGCTTGCGGGCCGACGCTGCCTTTGACCAGCGCGGATTTCGCCGCGAGATCGAAGCGCGCCTCGACAAAGCCCGGCAGTTTCGACAACGCCTCGGTGGCCTTGGCGACACAGCCGCCACACTTCATGCCACTTACCTTGTAATGGGTCTCGATCGCTTGCTCCATCAATGCCTCCAGACTATGAAACCCGATTCGACTCAGCCCGCGAGAGGCGTTGCCCGCGCACTTTCATGCACCCGGCGGCGCAACTCGGGCCAGACGAGGGTAACGGCCATGGCCAGCGCGAACAGCATCTTCGAGGCAAAGGTCACGGGGTATGGCATCAGGGTAATGAACACGAGATTCAGGACCGGCAGCACCACGAAGAAGTTCATGCTCCACACCACGGCCAGGGTCAGGACCGCGGCGGCGAGCGTGGCCACCATCCCTTGCGGACGTGCGAATGGATTCCACAAAACATAAACAAAGCCATAACCGAGCGCGACCGCGAGCAGCATGTGAATCACAATGCCGAGCCACACGCCGGTGGCGCCGGCGGCGAATGCCGGCAGCAGGCTCGCGGTCACCTCGCGTGCCACCGTCGCGGCGGTTAGCGACGTGAACGCGGCATACAGGCTGACCCAGACGATTTCCGCCATGCCGCCCGTCAGCGAGGCGAGCAGAATCAGCCGCCAAAGCGGCAACGGACGGTAGCGATGATAATCAGGCTTCATGATGTGCTCCTTCGATCGACAGGCGATGGGTAGATTTAAATTTACCAAAAGCGCATTGAGCCTAGGGGAACCCTAATAGTCATACTTTGACGGATATCAAAACGGATTGAGCCGCATTTCCGGAGGCTTGTCGGGAAAACGCCTGGGGTATGCGAGGAATTTTTCGCGACGACCGGCCGGGCCGCCATAACAAACCGCGCCCCTCATTATCCACATCGCATGAGCACGTCCCAGGTCGAGTGTCATCAGGCAGTCCGGATCGTGGACCATTGGCATCACTCCTCAGGCATCAGAAAAACCACTGCACGTACGTGTGGTACACATCGTAAAACCGGCCATACTCGCTGTCACCGGCACCCGTAAAGAATTGCACGCCCGCCGCCCAGTCCCAGTTGGTGGCGAACGAGTACACCAGACTTGGCGCGAAGAACCGGCTGCCGTCATCGTGGTTGATAATCAGGTAATTCTCGGTGCGCAGGAGCGGCGTGAACTCGTACTTGAGGCGCGCGCCGGCGTAATGGCGCGCGACGTTCTGGATATCGCCCGCGAAAACATGCGTGAAATCGTAACGCGCTCGATCGGTTGTGCCTTGGCCATTGTAGTAAAGCTCGACGCCGACGGTGAGCGTGTTGGCGAAGGCGTACTCGGCTCCGGCCACCGCGACGACGTAACCGTCACCGCTTTCGGGCCGGGTGCGGGCCATCTCGGCATAGATGCCAGCGTCGCCGAAGCGGCCGATGAGGTCGAGGCCGGCGACGCGGTCGCCATGAAACTCGCCCGCCAGGAGCGCCGCGTCCGTGCCTGAGAAGTTGCCGCTAAAGCGCAACGCCGTGCTCCCGCGCGCGGGCTCGATGGGCGGCGCGTAAACAACGCTCAACCGCGACAGCGCGCCGAGGTTGGCCTCGAGCAGCACCGCATCCACGCCGGGTCGCTCCTCGCGTTCGAGCTGCACCGGGTTGTAGGGATTAAGCAGATCGGTCGGATTCCACAGGCGTCCGCTGCCCCAGGCGATGCGCAGGCGCCCGAAACGCAGATCGGCCGCAGCCGTATTGAAACTGACGAACGCGCGGTACAGCCGGTGGCGCGCGGCGACCGCGCCGCGATCGAGATAGGCGTCCTCAAGGTCCCAGTAGGTCGCGGGCTTCGCTGTCTTGATCTGCGCGAACTGCGCGGTATCGAGGTAGTTTCCGAGCAGCACTTCGTTGTCATACTGGACCTCGTAGCCGAACCATGCCATCGGGCGACCGCGCAGTTCGAGGCGCAGGCGATTGAGATCGAGCGTGTAGTCTTCGGCTTGCGGAAACGCGGTGCGCGAATTCGCGAGCAGGTTCTTGTAGTAACCCTTGAACGACATCTCCGTTTCCTCTGCGGCAAACGCCAGCGCCGGCACGAGCAAGGCGAGCATCCCGAGAAAAGTCCCGCATCGTCGCCTACACATGGCGCAGCGCCTGGATCGCATCGAGGCGCGCGGCGCGCCACGCCGGGTAGAGCGCCGCGGCCAGGCTCGTGACAAGGAGCGCCGCGACCGGCAGCCACACGTTGCCCGGCACGATCGTGGGGTACACCACCCCGGTCATGCCCGGGATCGCCTTGGTGGCGGCGGCATAGGCCGTGAGGTCGAAGCCGTAGGTGTGGTAGTAACCGACGATGAGCGAACCCAGCACGATCCCCGCCGCCAGCCCCAGCACGCCGAGCACGAGCGACTCGTAGAGCACGGTGCGCACGATCAACCCCGGGCGCGTGCCGAGCGCGAGCTGCAGCCCGAACTCGCGCGTGCGTTCGAGCACCGCCATGAGCAGCGTGTTGGCAACCCCGAGCGCCACCACCGTAAACACCACGAGCAGAATAATGTAGAGATTGACGCGGACCAGCTCCAGCATCTGCACCGCCTCGGGCAGCAGGGTCTTCCATGTCACCACCTCCTGGCCGGACGGTCGCTCCCGGCATCCTGCCTCTCGCGACATTTGTGCATCCCTGCACATCGCCGTGAGTGTTTCCGCGAGCGATACCGCCGCCGCGTCGAGCGCCTCGATCTCCTTGAGCCGAACCACAATCGTCGCGGCCTCGCGCGGCACGCCGAGCAGCTCGCGCGCGGCGGGGAGCGCCGTGAGCGCCACATTGCGGTCGAGCACGTCGTTGTCGGTCTCGAAGATGCCGGTTACCCGCAGCGCCGCCGAGCCGAGCGTGCCGTCCGCGGCCGGGGCGATGACCACGATCTTCTCGCCGAGACGTACGCCAAGCCGCTCGGCCAGTCCACGCCCGATGATAATCTCACGTGAACTGTCGGTCGAAAGATAGTTTCCTTCGCGCACCTGGCGATGCAAACGCGTGACCGCGCGCTCGGCCTCCGGGTCCACGCCGTAGAGCATCACGGGCTCCGATTGCGTCGGGCTGCTCATCATCGCCATCGCTTGCAGGCGTGGCGTGGCGGCCGCGACCGCCGGATTTGCGCGCACGCGCACAAGCAGTTCCGCGGAATTCGCGAGCGCAAGCTTGGCGTCGAGCTCGTCGCGGAAGCCCTTGACCTCGATCTGCAAGTGACCGGTGACGAGGCCGGTGGCGTTGTCGCGCATCTGCAGGAAAAACCCTTGCGCGAGCCCGCTCAGGAACAGATAGGCCGCGAGCCCGGCGGCGAGCGACCCGAGAGTGAGCGCCGCGCGCCGCGGATTGCGCGCCAACCCGCGCAGGGCGATGCGCGCGAACACGGCGCGCACGGGGAGCGGCAAAGCAATCCGCGGGAGGTGGCGCAGCCGCCGGCCGAGCGCCGCGCGCACGCCGCGGATCGCCTCGACCGGCGTGAACCCGGCCGCCTTCCACGCGGGATAGAGCGAGGCCGCGACCGTGGCTGCAAGCAGCAGCGCCGAGAGGAACAGCAGGTGGTCGGCGCGGGCGCTCGGGTACACGATGCCGGTGAGGCCCGGCATCATCTGCACGGCTTTGGCGTATTGGCCGAGGTCGATGCCGCGGCCGCCGAACCAGGTGACGATCCCGAGACCGAGCGCGTTGCCGGCCGCGATCCCCGCCAGCCCGAGGAGAGCCGCCTCGTACAGCACCACCCGCGCGATCTGTCCTGGCGCGGTGCCGAGCGCCATCATCACGCCGAACTCGCGGATGCGTTCCATGACGCCCATGAGGATGGTGTTGGCGATGCCGAGCGTCACCACCACGAACACGACGAACAGGATGATGTAGGTGAACAGCTCGTGGAAGGCGACGTTGTCCGCGAGCCGCGGCAACAGCTTCTGCCAGCCGAGCACCTCGAACGTGGCGCCGAGCTGGCCCGCCAGCGCCGCCGAGGCAACCGGCACCGCGCCGAGCTCGTCGAGCCGCACCGCAAGCGTCGTCACCCGGCCTTCAAGGGCGTAAAGCGATTGCGCCGCGGGGAGCGTGAGAAACACGTACGCCGAATCGATCATGTCGATGCCGCTGTCATAGATGCCGCGCACGCGGTAGCGGCCGGCGCCGATCGAGCCGTCGGCCGCCTGGGTGACGAGCGTCACCTCCCCGCCCACGGCCACGCGCAGGATTTCCGCCACGCGGTCGCCGAGAAGGATGCCGTTCGTGTCGGCCGCATCGAGATAACTTCCGGCCTTCACCGCGCGCGCGAGCGTGGTGATCGCGCCCTCGCGCGCCGGATCCACACCGACGACGAGCACGCCGCGTGTCTTCTCCGGGCCGCTCGCGAGCGCCTCGCCTTCGATGCGCGGCGCGACCGCGGTGACTCCCGGCTGCGCCTTGATGCGCGCGGCGATGCCCTCGGGCCCGTCGAACGCAAGATCGAGCGTGGGGTCGTCGTGATAGCCCTTCTGATGCACCTGCACGTGGCCGGTGAGATAGCTCGTGATGTTGGCGATCATCTGGCGGTTGATGCCGGCGATGTAACCCCAGAGAAAGACGATTCCGGCGAGACCGATCGCCACCGCCGCGACGGTAATGAGGCTGCGCCGCCGGTTGCGCGCGAGACCGCGCGTGGCGAGCTTGAGGAAAATCGGTCGGTTCACGGCTCGCCCACGATTTGCCCGTCCTTCAGGCGCACCAGCCGCCGCGCCCGTTCCATCACCATCGCGTCGTGGGTCGAGAACACGAAGGTGACGCCCTTCTCCTCGTTCAATTGACGCATGAG
>Ga0155848_1052_pt1 | contig 20372 bp, 11 predicted proteins | sample RifCSPlowO2_01_FD_107502 | JGI IMG/M metagenome (GOLD analysis project Ga0155848, IMG submission 107502) | Candidatus Muproteobacteria bacterium RIFCSPLOWO2_01_FULL_60_18
TGTTGAAGCTGCGACGCTCGCGATCAAAGACGCGGTTGAAGCCGCCTGCGGCGAATGTTCCAGGGGTCGGGGTGAACGTCCCCGTGCCCGAGAGGTAGGTGTAGGAGGTGTCGATATAGCCGTTGACGGATATGCCCGTGGCCTCCATGACCTGGCCGAGGGTGGGAACCGCGGGTTTCTCCACCATCTTTTCGGCCGCCATGGCCGTGCTTACAGAGGCAGCCGCAATGCTTGCCGCAATGATTGTTCTGCTGAAATTCATGTTCTTCTCCTCAAAGTAAACGGCCTCACGGTTGCGCACCGCTGCCGGTTGGTTTGCCAAAATGAAACAACCCTGTTGTATCTGCGTGCGCTATAAAGCAGTTTCTGTGCCAGAGTATTTTTTCTTTAGATAACAGCGGGTTGCGTAACGTCCGAGGGGCGAAGAAGTGAATTTCTGCACCAAGATAGAAATCAGTTTTGCGCTGCTGCACTATTTGTGTGCAAAAACCCGTAGCATTGGCATCAAAATCGCCGCTGACGGCTTGTTATAATCCCCGCGCCATGCTCGATAGCAAAATCATTGACCAATTCGTCGCGGCGGTAACCCGCGCCCTGCCGGAGGGCCCGAAGGGTTTTGAAAAAAACCTGCGCGCGGCCATGCAGGGGGTGTTCGACCGCCTGAAGCTGGTCAGCCGCGAGGAACTCGAGGTGCAGGAACAGGTGCTTCAGCGCACACGCGCGCGGCTGCAGGAACTGGAAAAGCGCATCGCCGAGCTGGAAGAAAAACTGTCAAAAAAATAATGCGAAACCACAGATATACACAGATGAACACGGATAACCGGAACAGAATCTGTGTTTCCATTTCTTTTTGCTTTTATTAATCTGCGTTCATCTGCGGTTCCAAACCTTAAAATAACTAACTTTATGTCGCTCGCCGTCGTTCACAGCCGCGCCCAGATCGGGCTGGAGTCGCCGCCGGTCACGGTGGAGGTGCATCTGGCCAACGGCCTGCCGAGTCTTTCCATCGTCGGCCTGCCGGAGGCGGCGGTGAAGGAAAGCAAGGACCGCGTGCGCGCCGCGTTGCAGAACGCGCGTTTTGAATTTCCGGCGCGGCGCATCACCATCAACCTGGCGCCGGCCGATCTGCCGAAGGAAGGCGGACGTTTCGATCTCCCCATCGCCATCGGCATCCTCGCCGCCTCCGGGCAGGTATCGAACCGGGACCTCGATAAATATGAGTTGATCGGTGAACTGGCGCTGACCGGCAAGCTGCGCCCCGTACTGGGGGCGCTCACGGTCGCGCTGCAGGCACGCCAGAGTGGGCGCGCGTTGATCCTGCCCATGTCCAATGCGCCGGAGGCGGCACTGGCGGGCGGGGCGGATATTCGCGGCGCGAAACATCTGCTCGAGGTGACCGCCCACTTCAACAGCGAGAAATTCCTGGCGCGGCAGGAACCGGAAATGCCTTCTTCCGAATCTCCCGATGTTCCGGATTTGCGCGATGTCAGGGGCCAGCACCAGGCCCGGCGCGCGCTCGAGATCGCCGCGGCCGGCGGGCACAGCCTGCTGATGATCGGCCCGCCGGGCGCGGGCAAGACCATGCTGGCCGCGCGTCTGCCGGGCATCCTGCCGCGCCTGGACGACAACGAGGCGCTCGAAACCGCCGCGATCCAGTCGCTGCACAAGCCGTTCTCACTCAAGCACTGGAAACAACGACCGTTCCGCGCGCCGCATCACACGGCCTCCGGCGTGGCCCTGGTGGGCGGCAGCAGCCACCCGCGCCCGGGCGAGATTTCACTGGCGCATCACGGGGTGCTGTTTCTGGACGAGTTGCCGGAATTCGACCGCCACGTGCTCGAGGTGCTGCGCGAGCCGCTGGAATCGGGCGCGATCACGATTTCGCGCGCGGCGCGCCAGGCGGAGTTTCCCGCCCGGTTTCAGCTGGTGGCGGCCATGAATCCCTGTCCCTGCGGCTATTACGGCGACGCTTCCGGGCGCTGCCGTTGCACCCCGGACAAGGTCAGCGGCTACCGCTCGCGCATCTCCGGTCCGCTGCTGGATCGCATCGACATGCATATTGAAGTGCCGGCGGTGCCACGCGAGGTGCTGCTGGATCGAACAGCGCGCGCTGGTGAGTCTTCAAACGCGGTGCAAACGAGGGTGGAAACGGCGCGCGCGCGGCAACAGAACCGCAGCGGCTGCGCCAATGCCGCGCTCAACAACAAACAGATCGAGGAAACCTGTCGGGTGGACGAATCGGGGCGACGCCTGCTGGAGCAGGCGATCGACCGGCTGGGGCTGTCGGCGCGCGGGTATCACCGCGTGTTAAAAGTGGCGCGCACCATCGCCGATCTCGCGGCGGAGGAGATGATCCGCCCGTCGCATCTGGCTGAAGCCGTGCAATATCGCTGCCTCGATCGCGGCGGCGCGCTTTCCTGAGATAAAAAAAGCGGCCTTGCGGCCGCTTTTTTGCTACTGAAAACTGACTGGCTTACTTGCTCTGCGACACCATGTAATCCACGGCAGCCTTCACGTCTTCATCCTTGAGGCTCATGTTGCCGCCCTTGGGTAGCATCATGCCGGCCTTGCCCTGAAAGCCCTTGAGAGAATGGCTGTACAGCGTGTCGTTGCCCTGGGCGATGCGCGGGCCCCAATTGGCCTTGTCACCCAGCTTCGGCGCACCGGCCACACCCGCGGCATGGCAGGCCATGCACGATGCATCGTAAATTTTCTTGCCCTTGTCCTCGGCACCCGCCGCATTCGCGGAAGGAATGATGGCATCCATCACCCGATTCGAGGAGCTGGCGATTTTTTCCGCCGGCACCGCACCGACGGTCAGCTCACCGACCGGCTTGATGCGCTCGGCAACCGCCTTGGCATCCGCCGTGGCTTCGACGGTCTTGGCCGGCTTGTCGCCAACCATCTGCGCGAGGATGAAGAGAACGACCGTCAGCGCCACCAGCGCGGCGATCAGGCCAGAAAAAGATTTCCAGAATGCACGATCACTCATTGTTTACCCTACCCGTTTAATGTTGAAGTTTCACTCCGCCGAGTGGCGGAACCCTGAATTTAACTGTATTAGTATAACCTAATATTCACTTTGAAAAAACACCCTCGTAAATCACAGGATGGACGCTGTCTGCCTTGACGGGTATTCTTGCGTCCCCGTTCCACGACGGAAATGACCCAGATCAAGTCCCCTGCATAAAAGTCATGCCGGGTCCAATCGCCAGCAACGTGTGGAACGACAGCAGACCGATTTAGCGCCCTTAGCTCAGCCGGGTGAGACGGGGTTATCGCAAACGTCCTGTGGGCGAGCGGCGGGCGTAGGAGCCGCGAGCGACAAGCCAGGGACGGCTTGACTGGATTTCTGCGCGAGCAGGGATGTGAAGCGCAGAAATTTGCGCCGTCGAACGGGCGAGGCAGGAGCCGAGCCCCGGGGTTCGAGCGCGGCTTCGGCGCAGGGAGGCGCCGCGCGCGAAAACGAGCGTCAGCGGCTGACGCGAAGTACTTCAGAGGCCGAGATTCCAAGTGTTACCATTGCCGATTATGCGCCCTTAGCTCAGCCGGGTGAGACGGGGTTATCGCAAACGTCCAGTGGACGTTTGCGCCGTCGAACGGGCGAGGCAGGAGCCGAGCCCCGGGGTTTGAGCGCGGCTTCGGCGCAGGGAGGCGCCGCGCGCGAAAACGAGCGTCAGCGGCTGACGCGATGCCTTCCAGGAATTGGTGGATTTCGAGTGGTACCATAGTTCAAATACGCGCCCTTAGCTCAGCTGGATAGAGCGTCAGCCTCCGACGCTGAAGGTCAGAGGTTCGAATCCTCTAGGGCGCGCCATTAAACGAATGGGCCCGATGTCTGGGCCCATTCGTTTAATGGCCATGCTTTATGGTTTCGGACCTCTCGGCCCAAAGGGTCAGAGGTTCGACAATTTCGCCTGGAGCGAAATTGGACGCACGAAGTGCGCCCGAAGGGCGAGCCACAGGGATGTGGCGAGTCTATCCTCTAGGGGGAGGGCGCGCCAGCCAAACAAAAAGCCCCTCTCGGGGCTTTTTGTTTGGCCGAGGGCTTCCGGGGTTTCGAATCCGTGACCGGCCATAAACCAGAGGTTCGACAATATCAGACCATCTTTAATGAGATTGACAAACCCCGCACTTTCCATTCCCATACAGATTACGCAGGAAGATCTGAAAGCAGTAATGATCGCCTTCTCACCCGGGAGAGCCGAACCATGCCGATCAAGGAAACCAAGCACTCGGTCAAGGCGCGCGTGCGCGAGTTCGGGGTCCCACCCATCCACGACGCGCTGATCCTCGGGCGGCGTTCAGCCATCGGGTGCGTGGCGATGCGCAAGGCGCTGTCCTTGCTCGTGGCTCAACCCTTCGAGCATATCGAGTTCGAGGATGACGTCATCGGCAATATCCTGGTGCGCGCCGCCATTCTGCGACGCGTGCCGCGGGAGAAGCTGATCGAATTCGTGCGCACCCACATCAAACCCATGATGGCGGACAACGAGGTGCTGCACCTCGACCTCGAGGTCGAAGTTATCATCGAGGATCATCACCTCTGAGCTCCATGCTCACGGCGCGCAACGCACTCGCCCAAGGCATCGTCAAGGTCCTCGATGAAGAGCGACCAAGCCTGCCGGCGGGGCCGCGGCGGCCGTTGCTGTATGCCGTATTCACCGCGAACGAAGACGGCACGCCGGGTGCGTTCTGCGCGCTCGTGAGCGAACACCAGATCGCGCGCCACCCGGAGCGCATTTTCGCCGATCTCCTGCCCCCATCGGCCCCCAAACCGGTCGCACCGGGAACCCCGCTCGAGAAGGTGCTGGCGCACATGGCGTCGGAGCACACCGATGCGGTCCCCGTGCTCGATCCCGCCGGGGAATTCGTGGGCGCGGTCACGCATCTGTCCGCGCTCACGACCATGCTCGTGCGCGGGCAACCGCGCGCCGCCGTGCGGCAGCTCGAACAGGAGCTGGAGGAGGATCACGCGCTGCTGGCGCACCGCGCCGAGCGGATCAAGGCCCTGCACGGCGCCACGCTGCGGCTGCTGTCGTTGCTCGCGATTCACGACGTGGAGCAACCGCTGCTGCAGGGCGCGATCGAGGCGCTCGCCGATCTCGTGCACGCGCGTTACGGCGCCATCGGGCTGCTCGATGAAGCGGGGGCGCTCGAGCAATTCGCCTACACCGGGGTGAGCGCGGAGGAGGCGGCGCGCATCGGGCACCGGCCCGAAGGCAAGGGCCTGCTCGGCGTGGTGATCAAGGAAAACCGCGCGCTGCGCGTGGAAGACCTGTCAAAAGATCCGCGTTCCGCGGGTTTCCCGCCGCACCATCCGCCCATGAAAAACCTGCTCGCCGTACCCATCTCGCAGGAGGGACGGGTCTACGGGCGCGTCTATCTCTGCGACAAGACCGATCACACGCCGTTCGAGGACGAGGACGAGAAAATCGTCGCGCATTTCGCCGACGCGCTGGCGCTGGCGCTCGCCTATCACCGCGCGCGCGCCGAGCGCAACCAAGCCGAGGCGCGCAGCCACGCCTTCATCGAGGCGATCCCGGATTTGCTGTTCCGCATCCGCGGCGACGGCACTTATCTCGATTACAAACCGGCGCAGGACTTTCCCACCCTGGTTCCGCCGGGCGAATTCCTCGGCAAGAAAACCATGGATGTGCTGCCGCGCGACGTCGCCGAGGAGTCGCTGCGGCTCATCCGCCGGGCGATCGAGACCGGCGCGGTCCAGACCCACGCCTACCGCCTCACCCTCGACGGCGAAGCGCGCGATTACGAGGCGCGCATCGCGCCGTCCGCGGGCGATGAAGTGATTGCGATGGTGCGCGACGTCACCGAGCGCCGCCGCGCGGAACAGCAAATGCTTTTATTTTCGAGCGTGGTTGTCCAGACAGCCGACTCCGTCATCATCACCGACCGCAACGCCATCATCCAGCACGTCAACCAGGCATTTGAGCGGATCACCGGGTTCAGCAGCGCCGAGGCCGTCGGCAAAAAACCCAACATCGTCAAATCCGGCGAGCACGGTGCAGACTTCTATCAACGGCTGTGGGACACAATCGAACGCGGCCAGGCGTTTCGCGCAATCTTCACCAACCGCCGCAAGGACGGAACCCTGTATTACGAGGAAAAGACCATCACGCCGATCAAGGATGCGGAGGGACGGCCCAGCCATTTTGTCTCCACCGGCAAGGACATCACCGCGCGCATGCTGGCGGAAAATGAAAACCAGCGCACGCAGGCGCTCCTCCATTCCATGGTCGAGAACCTCCCCAACATGCTGTTCGTCAAGGATGCAAAAAACCTGCGGTTCGTGCGCTTCAACAAGGCCGCCGAGGAATTGCTCGGCTACTCCCGCGATGAGATGCTGGGCAAGAGCGATTACGACTTCTTCACCAAGGAAGAGGCGGATTTCTTCACCTCCAAGGACAGACAGGTTCTGAACGGCGACCAGATCCACGACATCCCCGAGGAACCCATTCACACCAGACACAAAGGCGTGCGCCTCCTGCGCACCAAAAAAATCCCGATCCTGGACGAGACAGGAAAGCCGCTTTACCTGCTGGGCATCTCCGAAGACATCACCGAGCGCAAGCGAACGGAGGAAGCACTGGCAAGATCCACCGTGGAGTGGACGTATGCCATGGATTTTATCGAGGAATCCCTGTACTTGGTTGACCTGGAGGACAAGGTGGTGCGGGCGAACCGGGCATTTTACCAATTCACCGGCCTGACACCGGAAACAACCGTTGGACGGGATATCACATCACTGATGCACCCTCACGGCGAGCCTGTTCCCTGCCCCATATGCCTAGCGCGCAGGGAGCGTCGGGATGTTTTCATCTCTAGAGAAGCGGATGATCCGACAAACCCCACCGGTCGGCCCATCGAAACCAGGGTACGAATAATCCGCGCTGATACCGGCCAGCCGACTGGTGTGCTCGTTGGATTTCGCGACCTCACACGGACACGACAAGCGGAAGAGACGCTGCGCGAGAGCGAGGCCAGCCTGGCAAACGCCCAGCGCATCGCGCACCTCGGCAACTGGGACTGGAACATCGTCACCAACGAACTGCGCTGGTCGGATGAAATCTTCCGCATCTTCGGTATCGCACCCCGGCAGTTCGACGCGACCTATGAAGCGTTTCTCAACTCGGTGCATCCGGGCGACCGGCAATCCGTCACGGAGGCGGTCAACAAGGCCCTGAATGAAAAGGCGCCCTACAGCATCTATCACCGCATCGTGCGGCCCGACGGCACGGAACGCATCGTGCACGAACAGGCCGAGGTCACTTTCGATGAGAACGACAAGCCGATCCGCATGGTCGGCACCGTGCAGGATGTCACCGAATTTCAGCGCGCGCAGGAGCGCCTGCACTATCTCGCCTATTACGATTCGCTCACCGGTCTGCCCAATCGCCAGCAGATCAACGACAGTCTTGGCCGTGCCATGCTGGAGGCCGAAAGCCGCGACCGCCTGGTCGCCGTCATGTTCCTTGATCTCGACCGCTTCAAGAACATCAACGATACCCTCGGGCATGACGTGGGCGACGCGCTGCTGAAAGAAGTCGCTGTGCGCCTGAAGGCCAGCTTGCGCCCCGGCGACACCATTTCACGTCTCGGCGGGGACGAGTTCACCATTGTGCTCGCCAACGTCGCACACGTGGACGACGTTGCGCGCGTGGCGCAGAAAATTCTGGATCAGTTCATACCGCCGTTCCGCATCGCCGGGCGCGACCTGTTCGCGTCACCCTCCATCGGCATCACGCTCTATCCCTTCGACGACAACAACACCGAGAACCTGCTGAAAAACGCGGACGCCGCCATGTACCACGCCAAGTCGCTGGGGCGGAACAATTTCCAGTTCTACACCGCGGAACTCAATGCCCGCGCCGCGCGCCAGCTCGAACTGGAGACCGGCATGCGGCGTGCGCTGGAGCGCGAGGAATTCGTGCTGCACTATCAGCCGCTGGTGAACATGCAGAGCGGGCTCATCGTGGGCATGGAGGCGCTGTTGCGCTGGCAGCACCCGGAATACGGGCTGATCCCGCCGATGGAATTCATTCCGCTCGCCGAGGAAACCGGATTGATCGTGCCCATCGGCGAATGGGCTCTGCGTACCGCCTGTGCCCAGATCAGGGTCTGGCACGCTACCGGCTTCCCGGCCCTGCACGTGGCGGTGAATCTCTCGAGCAAGCAACTGCAGCAAAAAAATTTCGCGGAAGTCGTCAAACGGGCTCTCGGGGAAACCGGCCTGGAACCCCGCTATCTCGATCTCGAACTGACCGAAAGCCTCCTGATGCAGGACATGGAATCGGCGGACGCGATCCTGAAAGAACTGAAGGACCTGGGCGTGCTGATCTCCCTCGATGACTTCGGCACCGGCTATTCGTCACTGAGTTACCTCAAGCGTTTCCCGATCGATTTCCTGAAAATCGATCGCAGCTTCGTGAAGGACATCGCCCACGACCGCTATGGCGCGGGCATCGTGCGCGCCATCATCGTCATGGCCCACACGCTCGGCATCAAGGTGATCGCCGAGGGCGTCGAAACCAGCGAACAACTCGGGTACCTGCGTGACCAGGGCTGCGACATCGGCCAGGGCTACTTCTGGAGCAAGCCGCTCGCGGTGGAAACCTTCACCGAACTGCTGCATGACTGGGAGCTTATCCAGTAGGGAAAGTGCAACCTCGCAAGCAGAAACGATCCGGCCGATGATTGGCGGGTCCATTGAACAGCGGGAGAAGCTCGCATGGCCGACATGACCGGTCCGCTCCAGGCGGCCAGCTACGACTACCCGCTCGCGGCGTTGTCCATCCTGGTGGCCGTGTTCACCGCGTATACCGCCGCGGATATCCTCTGGCGCACCTCGATCAGCGATGCCGACAAGACGCGTACCCGCTGGTTCTGGACCGGGGGCGTCGTTCTGGGATTGGGCGCCTGGACCGCCCACCTCACCGGGATGCTCGCCGCCAAGGAGCATTTCTCCTTTATCTACAGAACGGACATCACCGTCGTCTCGATTCTCCTTGTGCTGGCAGGCAGCGTCGGCGCTTTGTACCTGATCAGCCGTTGCCGGAGAGCGGCCTGCCTGTTCGCCGGCGGCGCGCTCCTGGGTCTTGGTCTCGTGGCGATGTGCTTCACGGGAATGCACGCCGTTCTGATGCCCGGCATGCAACACAGTTACGACTACGGCTTGGTGGCACTGTCATACGCGGTTGCCGCGGTTTTTTCCGTCATGGCGCTGCGGGTGCTGCGCCGGTTTTATCACGGGGGATCGGTGAATCCCGGTTGGGAGAAGGTCGCCTTTTCCATCCTGATGGCGAGCGCCGTCATCGGGATGCACTACACCGACATGGCCTCGATGCAAATGACCATGCTCCCCGCCGGCATGGATATGGCCGGGATGCCTGGCATGGACATGCCGGGTATGCCTGGCATGGCGCCGGATATTGTGGACAGCAAGACCATGGCGGTTGCCGTCTCCGCCGTGATGGCGGCCCTCATGTTGATTGCGCTCTGGACTTCCCATCTGTATTACCGGAACTCCCTGCGTGAAAAAAAGCTCCTTCAGGAGGCCAAGGAATACGCGAATATCATCCTGAGGGACATTGTGGAGGGAGTCATTGTCATCGACGAACAAGGCCTGATTCAGTCCCTGAATCCGGCCGCGGCGAGCGCCTTCGGTTATTCCGCCGCGGAAGTCACCGGAAAGAATGTCGCCGTGCTGATACCCGAGCCGCACCGCCGGCACGACGGCGATATCCGCCATTACCTCGAAACCGGAACGGGCAAGGTAATCGGTGCCGGTCCCCGCGAAGTCGAGGGCCTGCGCAAGGATGGAACGGTGTTTCCGCTGGAGGTGGCGGTCAGCGAAGTCCGTTTCGGGGGGCGGCGGCTGTTCGCGGGGGTGGTGCGCGACATCACGCGGCGTAAAGAGGCCGAGGCCCGCCTGACCTATCTGGCCCACCACGACCCACTGACGGGGCTGCTCAGCCGGGCACTCTTTCGGGACCGCGCCGCCCAGGCGCTGCGCCACGCCGATCGCGCCGAGAGGCTGGTGGCGATCATGTATGTGGACCTCGATCGGTTCAAGGACATCAACGACAGCCTGGGGCACGAGGTGGGCGACAATCTGCTCAGGGAGGTCGCCAAACGCATCACGGCCTGCGTGCGTGCCGGGGATACCGTTTCCCGCCTGGGGGGTGACGAGTTCGCGATCGTTCTGGAGAATCTTTCCGGCACCGAAGATGCCGCCGTCGTGGCCGGAAAAATCCTCGAGGACGTGGCCGAGCCGTTCGAGATAGATGGCCACGAGATCCGCGTCGGCGCCAGCATCGGAATGACGATCTATCCCTTCGACGACCAGGATCTCGACGGTCTGCTCCGGGACGCCGACGCCGCCATGTATCGGGCCAAGCAACAAGGTCGAAACCAGCTTCAACTTTACAGCACCGAGATGGCGCCCAAGGTGCATATGCCCGCGGACCTGGAGGAGGATATCGGAAGGGGCATTCGCGCGGGGCGAACTGCGGGTGTACTACCAGCCCCGCGTGGATCTGCTGACCGGCGAGATCACCGAAGTGGAGGCGCTGCTGCGCTGGCAGCACCCGGAACACGGTCTGCTGGAAGCGCACGAGTTCGTTCCGCTGCTGGAGAAAAGTCAGATCGGCCCCGTGAGCGAGTGGGTGTTGCGCACCGCCTGCGCGCAGTTCCGCGCCTGGCGGGACGCCGGCCGGCCGCTCACGCGCCTGACGGTCAATCTTTCCTTTGCCGAGTTTCGTGACACGAAGCTGCCGGAAAAGGTCCGCCGCATTCTGGAGCAAGCCGAACTTCCGGCGGACTGCCTCGAGCTCGATATTCCCGGCAGTTACTTCGACCTCGGCCGGGACGCCCGCTGTACGGCCGTCACGGAGGAGATCAGAAAGCTCGGTGTGCACCTGACGCTGGAGGATTCCCGCACGGGGTACTCTTTCGTCGAACTCCTGCATCGCTCGCCGATCGATACCCTGAAAATCGAACGCGATCTGGTGCGGGACATGCATGTGGACCGGGATCGCGCAACGGCGCTGCAGGCGCTGATCGCCATGGCGCGGGTGCTGAAGCTGAGGGTCGTCGCCGAAGGCGTCGAAAGCGAGGAGGAACTGGCGCTGCTTCGCCAATACGGTTGCGATGCCGTGCAGGGTTATCTTTTCAGCCAGGCAAAACCGCCGGAGGAGCTTAACCGGCTGTTCGCGTCGCGGAAATCGCACCAGGCCACGTCTTCAAGGATGCTTGGCTGATCTCTCGAGAGCTTGCCGCCGCTCTGAGCCGGGCCGCGCTGATCATGATCAATTACCCCGGCAAACCCCCGTTACCGGCGAGACGATAACAAGGCGGTCGCGGAAAAACCGCCTCACGCGACACCAGCCCGCCAAAAACAAAAAGCGCGCGGAGCGGGAAAAATACCTGTCCCACCGCCTTCGAATCCGCCTTGGCACAAGCCACGCGAAAGCTATAGTTATACAGGCCAGCGAACAGGAAACCGATCGGGGCGACATCCCGGGAAGCCGCTCCCGATCCTAAAAACAGCTTGCAGGGGGCATTGTGTCGGGACCGGTATTTTTCTCCAGTGTGCGTGCGCGGCTGCTGCTGCTCGTGTTGCTCGCCACGCTGCCGGCGCTGGAATTGATTCTGTACCTCGCCCATCACCACGGCCGCGAGGCGCTGTCGGCGGCGCGGGAGCAGATGTACCTGTTGGCGCACATGACGGCCGCGGACTACGCGCGCCTGCTGGACAACACGCACCAACTGCTGGCGACGCTCGCGCATCTTCCCGAGGTGCGGGAGGGTCGCGGCCAACCGTGCAACGCGCTCATGGCCCAAGCAAAGACCGGCTACGCACAGTACGCCAACCTCGGCGCCATACGTCCGGACGGGACGGTCTTCTGCAGCGCGCAACCCATGAAGGGCCGCATCAACGTTTCCGACCGCACCTATTTCCAGAAGGCCCTGGCGACACGCGATTTTTCCATCGGCGAATATCAGATCGGGCGCATCACCGGCAAACCGGTGGTAGTGCTGGCGCACCCGGATTACGACAGCGGCGCGCGCCTGCGCGCCGTGCTGTTCGCCGCGGTGGACCTCATCTGGCTCAACCCGCTGGTGCAGCAGGCGCGCTTGCCCGAAGGCCTGACGCTGACCCTGCTCGACAGCCGCGGCGTGGTCCTCAACCGCTATCCCGAATCGGAAAAGTGGACCGGCGTCTCCCATGCCGGCTCGGCGCTGTTTCGCGCCATGCGCGAGACCCGGGGCGAGGGCACGGTGGAAGACGTCGGGCTGGACGGCGTCAGGCGGATATACGCCTTCGCGCCGTTGCGGCACAACGCATCCGATGGCGGCGCCTTTATCGCCATCGGCATTCCGCGCCACGTGGTTTATGCGGAAATCAGAAATATCCTCATTCTGGTCGTGACGGGACTCGTTATCGTGACCGTCCTGGTCCTGCTCGCGGCCTGGTACGGGGGCGACGTATTTCTGCTGCGCCGCCTGAATGCGCTCGTGGACGCCACCCAGCGGCTTGCCCGGGGCGAAGCCGGCGCGCGCAGCGGCATCCGCGATGGCGCGCGCGAGATCGCACAGCTTGCGCACGCCTTCGACGACATGGCGGAAACCATCGAACGCCGCGACACCGATCTCAGGCGCTCCGCGCTCATACTCAAGGAAAGCGAGGAGCGTTTCCGGGCTCTGGTCGAAACCACGAGCGACTGGATATGGGAGGTGGACGCGCACGGCGTTTATACCTACGCCAGCCCCAAGGTCAAAGAACTTCTGGGATATTTGCCGGAGGAAATCATCGGCAAGACGCCTTTCGATTTCATGCCGCCGGAGGAGGCGGCGCGCGTCGGCCAACAGTTCGCCGAAATCGCGGCGGCGCAACGGCCGTTCGAGCGGCTGGAAAACACCAACCTCCACAAGGACGGCCGCCGGGTGGTGCTCGAGACCAGCGGTGTTCCGATCTTCGACCGCGAGGGCCGGCTCGCGGGCTACCGCGGCATGGACCGCGATATCACCGAGCGCATCCAGGCCCAGGAAAAACTTCATTACCTCGCCTACTACGACGAACTCACCGGCCTGCCCAATCGCGCGCTGCTGCTCGACCGGCTGAAGCAGACCTTGATCGACGGCCAGCGCCATCGGCGAATGGTCGCGGTGCTGTACATGGACCTGGATCATTTCAAGAACGTCAACGACACGCTCGGGATGGAGACGGGCAACCGGCTGCTCCGGATGGTGGCCGAGCGCCTTCAGGGCTGTGTGCGGCCCGGCGATACCGTGGCGCGCATGGGCGGAGACGAATTCTGTGTCGTGCTGGCGGATCTGGCGCAGGAAAGCGACGTCGCCGAGATCATCCAGAAAACCCTGGTCAGCCTCTCCGCCCCGCATCGGCTGGCGGAACGGGAGCTGAGTCTTTCGGTCGCGATCGGAATCAGCCTGTTCCCGCGGGACGCCACGGAGCCGGAGACGCTGCTCAAGAACGCGGACATCGCCATGTACCGCGCCAAGGAGCATGACGATAGTTACCAATACTACTCACCCGACATGACGGCGAGCGCCACCGAGCGCCTGATGCTCGAAAACGACCTGCGGCACGCACTCGAACGGCGCGAGCTTTTTCTGCACTACCAGCCGCAGGTCCACCTGCACACCGGCGCCATCACCGGGGTCGAGGCCCTGCTCCGTTGGCGGCATCCGCGACTTGGCATGGTATCGCCGGCGAAGTTCATTCCGCTGGCCGAGGACACGCACCTGATCCTGCCCATCGGCGAATGGGTGCTGCGCCAGGCCTGCGCCCAAGCACGCAGCTGGCAGGACGCGGGGTTGCCGCCGCTGCGAATGGGGGTAAACCTTTCGGCGCGCCAGTTCCGCCAGCCGGATCTCGCGGGGACCGTGCGGCGCATCCTCGGCGAAACCGGCCTCGACCCGCACCGGCTGGACATCGAGCTGACGGAGAGCACGCTGGTGAAAAGTCCCGAGGCGGTAGCGGAAATCCTCTCCGGGCTGGAGACGCTGGGCATCCAGATCTCGATTGACGATTTCGGCACCGGCTACTCGAGTCTGACCTACCTGAAGCGTCTGCCGATCGACATCCTCAAGATTGACCAGTCGTTCGTGCGCGGCGTGGCAAGCGATCCGGACGATGCCTCGATTGTCATCGCCATCATCGCCCTGGCGCACGCGCTCGGCATCCAGACCATCGCCGAGGGCGTGGAAACGCGCGAGCAGGCGCAGTTCCTGCGCAAGCACGGTTGCGAAACCATGCAGGGCTTTTACTTCAGCAAACCCATCGAGGCCGACGCGCTGGCGGCGTTGCTGCGCAAGCAGGCGCGACAATCCGAACGCGAACGCATGCTGGAATGGATCGAGCGCTGAGCGCGCACCACCCAGGCGCCGCTGGATTTTATGGAACGAACCGGCGCAACAGCCACACGGATACAGCGAGCAGCGCCAGCCCGATCAGCATGTTGGAAACGAAACCGAGGCGGGTTCTGGTTTCGAGTAGAAACGGCACAAAGAACACCAGTGACACCGGCACGACCAGAAAAATATCTCTCGCAAACTTTGTGACGAGGACATTGTCGCTGGTCTCGGCATACAGCCAGCCCATGGCCAGAATCGAGGTCAGCGGCAGGGCGATGATGACCGCGCCCCAGAAGGGATAGCGTTTGGCCACCTCCGTGGCCACCCCGATAATGACGGCGGAGATCAGAACTTTCGCAAAGAATAAAGCATTCACGGCTTCGCGCGCCTTGGCTGCGCGAGATGAATGGCGCGGCCGGCGACAGCGAGTGCCGATTCGTGAAAGGCTTCTGAAAGCGTGGGGTGGGCGAACATCGTGAGCATGATGTCCTCGTTTGAAGCATTAAAGGACATCGCGAGTGCCGCCGTAGCAACAAGCTCGGAGCAGTTCGGGCCGATCAGGTGCACGCCCAGCACGCGGTCGGTGTGCGTGTCGGCAAGGATCTTGATGAAGCCGGCGGCCCGGCCCATGGCCCTGGCGCGGCCGTTCGCCGCGAACGGAAAAACACCGGCGCGATAAGCCACTCCCGCGGCCTTCAGCGCCTGTTCGGTCTTGCCGACCCAGGCGATCTCGGGCTGGGTGTAAATCACCGAGGGCACCACATCGTAATTCACCGCGGTTTCGCGTCCGGCAATGCGCTCGGCCACCATCACCCCTTCTTCCATGCCCTTGTGCGCGAGCATCGGCCCCCGCACCAGGTCGCCCACGGCGTATACGTTGGGAAGATTGGTGCGGCAGTGCTCGTCGACATGCACGAAGCCCCATTCATCCTGCAACAGTCTGGTTTCCTCGGCAACGAGGCCGTCGGTGTTGGGCCGCCGCCCGACCGCGACGATGAGCCGGTCCACGCTTTCCGTGCGCGCGCCGTCCTTGTGCATCCTCGGCTCCGTAACCGCGCCATCCCTGGTGCACTTCTCCTGGTAACGCACCGCGACCGCGCTGTTTTCGACCTTGCTTCCCAGCACCCGCGCCCCGAGGCGGATATCGAGTCCCTGGGCGGTGAACTGCTTGAGCGCCTCGCGCGCCACCTGCTCATCGGCCATGGGCAGGAATGTTTCCTGTGCCTCGAGCAGCACCACTTCCGCGCCGAGCCGGCGCCACACGCTCCCGAGCTCGAGTCCGATCACGCCCGCCCCGATGATGCCGAGACGCCGCGGCACCTCCTGAAACTCGAGCGCCGCCTGCGAATCCACGACCCGCTGCCCGTCGAACGGCGCGCTCTTGAGACCGACCGGGGTCGAGCCGCTCGCGAGGATCACATGTTCGGCTTCAAGCTGCTGCGGGGATTGCCCAGATACTTCCACCTGGTTCTTGGGCAGGAGTTTCCCGCGGCCCGGAATCCAGGTCACGCCGTGGGCCTTGAACAGCGTGGCGATGCCGCGCGTGAGATCCGACACCACCTTGTTCTTGTGCGCCAGCATGGCGGCGAGATCGAGGGCAAGTTCCTTGAATTTGAGTCCGCGCGCCGGACCGTGATCGCGCGCCTGGGCAAAAAATTCGGAGGTCTCGAGCAGCGCCTTGGAGGGAATACAGCCGGCGTTGAGACAGGTACCGCCGAGCGCGGGCTCGCCGGCCGGGCCGCGCCAGTCGTCCACGCACGCCACCTTCAGGCCGAGCTGCGCCGCGCGGATGGCCGCAGTGTAACCCGCCGGGCCGGCGCCGATGACGACAAGATCGTAACGCTCAGCCATGACACAAAAAAGCAACCGCAGATGAACGCAGACAATTTTGCCGGGAGCGAAAATTGGACAGTGGATCGCAGCGACGCTGGCCCGAGCGCAAGCGAGGGCGAGCGCCAGGGACGGCGCGAGCATAAACGCAGATGAACAACGAAACTCTGCGCTCGGGCTTTATTGATCCGTGTTTATCTGTGTTCATCCGTGGTTCCCCATTTTTTTAAACTTCCAGCAGCAGTCGCGCCGGGTCTTCCAGCAGTTCCTTGATCATCACCAGGAACTGCACCGCCTCGCGCCCGTCCACCAGGCGATGATCGTAGGAGAGGGCCAGATACATCATGGGCCGGATCGCGACCTGGCCGTTTTCCGCCACCGGGCGGTCCTGGATTTTGTGCATGCCCAGGATCGCGCTCTGCGGCGGGTTCAGGATCGGGGTGGACAGGAGCGAGCCGAACACGCCGCCGTTGGTGATGGTGAAGGTCCCGCCGGTGATTTCCTCGAGCGTGAGCTGCGCGTTCTGCGCGCGCTCGCCGAAATCGCGGATGCGGGATTCGATCTCGGCCATGGTCAGGCGGTCGGCGTCGCGCAGCAGCGGCACCACGAGCCCGCGCGGCGAGCTGACCGCGATGCCGATGTCGTAGAAGCCGTGATACACGACGTCGTCGCCGTCGATCGAGGCATTGATCTCGGGGAAATGCCGCAGCGCTTCCACCGTGGCCTTCACGAAGAACGACATGAAACCGAGGCGCACCCCGTGCTCTTTTTCGAAGCGCTCGCGATGACGCGCGCGCAGCTCCATCACCGGCTGCATGTTGACCTCGTTGAAGGTCGTCAGGATCGCCGCCGTTTGCTGCGCCTCGACCAGCCGCTCGGCAATGCGCTTGCGCAAGCGCGTCATGGGCACGCGCTTCTCCACCCTTTGGTCCGCCAACGCGCCTTCCCCTATGACAGGACGAACGAGCGAAGCGAGTAGGGCTTCCGATTCGGCGCGCTTTTCTGTCCTCAATTCAGGTGGCGCCGCGGGCGCAGGGGCAGCCGGCTTCGGCATTGGCTTGGGCGCCACCGGCGCAGCCTCCATCGCGTCAATCTGTTGCAGCACGTCTTCCTTGAGGATGCGTCCACCCTTGCCGCTGCCCGGCACCTTGCGCGTATCCAGGCCATGCTCTTCCATCAGCCGTTTCGCGGCGGGCATGACGGCCGCCTTGGGCGCGGGCTCCGCGGTTGCCGGTTTGGAAGGAGCAGCCGCGCCCGTCGCGGCCTTGTCCATCCTTAGGTCCGCAGACGCGCCATCCCTGGCGCGCTTCTCAAGCCGGCCCAATACTTCACCTGACTTCACGGTCGCTCCGACCGGGGCCATGATCTCGGCGAGCACCCCGTCAGCGGGCGCCGGAACCTCGAAGACAATCTTGTCGGTTTCGATCTCGGCCAGCAGTTCATCGCGTGTAACTTTTTCGCCCGGCTGCTTGTGCCAGGTGAGGATCGTGCCTTCGGTGACCGATTCCGGAAAAACCGGGACCGTGATGTCAGTGGCCATGGCGTGCTCCCTGCGCCATCATGTAATCGGCCCCAGCGCCTCATCGAGCAAGGCATGCAGCTGGGCGATATGAAGCTGATAGCTGCCCACGGCCGGGGCGGCCGAGGTCGGACGGCCGGTGTATTCGAGCGTCGCGCCCGGCGGGAGCGTGCGCCACAGGCGATGCTGGGTCTGGTACCAGACGCCCTGGTTGCGCGGCTCCTCCTGGCACCAGATGAAACGGCGCGCGGCGGGATAGCGCTGAAATGCCTGCTTCAACTCCTCCTCGGGAAACGGGTAAAGCTGTTCGATACGCAGTATCGCGACGTCGCGTCGCCCGCGCGCCTGGCGTCGCTCGGCCAGATCATAATAGACCTTGCCGCTGCAAAGGACGACCTCCTTCACGGCGGCGTCCTCGAGCGCCTCGGTCTCGAACAGCACCGGGCGGAAACGGCCTTGGGACAAATCCTCCAGGCTGCTCACCGAGGACTGGTGACGTAGCATACTTTTCGGCGTCATGACCACGAGCGGCTTGCGGCACAGCCAGCGCATCTGGCGCCGTAGCAGATGAAAAAACTGCGCCGGCGTGGTCGGCACGCACACGAACATGTTCTGCTGGGCGCACAGCTGTAAATAACGCTCTAGCCGTCCCGAGGAGTGCTCCGGTCCCTGGCCGTCATAACCGTGCGGCAGGAACAGCGCGAGTCCGCACAGGCGTTTCCATTTCTGTTCGCCCGAACAGATGAACTGGTCGATCACCACCTGCGCGATGTTGGCGAAATCGCCGAACTGCGCCTCCCAGATGGTGAGCGTCTTGGGGTCGGCGGTGGCGTATCCGTACTCGAAGGCCAGCACGGCCTCCTCCGAAAGCAGTGAATTGATGATGAGAAAATTCGGTTGTCCGTCGTAAAGATTGCGCAGCGGCACGTAGGCCGTGCCGTCCTTCTGGTTGGTCACCACCGCGTGGCGGTGAAAGAACGTGCCGCGCCCGGAATCCTGGCCGGACAGCCGCACCCCGTAACCGTCCTGCAGCAGGCTGGCGTAAGCAAGGTTCTCAGCGAAACCCCAGTCGAGCGGCAGGGCGCCGGCCGCCATCTTGCGCCGCGCCTCGTAAATCTTGACGACCTGCGGATGCAGCTCCAGGCCCTCCGGAACGTGCAGCATGCGCTCGGTCAGGGCGCGGACCGTCTCGAGGTTCACGCGTGTCTCGGTCGCGGGATCGCAGGGGCCGCTCACATAGGGGTTCCAGTCCGCGCCGTAGGCATACTCGGATTTTTCCCTGGCCAGGAGATGCGGCGCGACATTGACGCCGGACTCGAGCCGCTGCTGATAATCCCGCAACATGCCGGTGGCTGCGTCCGCGCTGACGAGTTCCGCCTGCGCCAGCCGCTGCGCATAGAGCGCGCGCGCGGTCGGCAGCTCGTGGATGCGCTGGTACATGAGCGGCTGCGTCACCGTCGGTTCATCGGCCTCGGAATGGCCATGGCGGCGGTAACAATAGAGATCGATGATCACATCCTTGTGAAAGGTCATGCGGTAGTCGAGGGCGATCTGCGTGGCGAACAACACCGCCTCGGGATCGTCGCCGTTGACGTGGAAGATCGGCGCGCCGACCGCCTTGGCGATGTCGGTGCAGTAGAACGTGGAGCGCGCGTCCTGCTGCAGGCTCGTCGTGAAGCCGATCTGGTTGTTGATCACGATGTGCACCGTGCCCTTGGTGGCGTAGCCGCGCGACTGCGACATGCTGAAAGTCTCCATCACCACGCCCTGGCCCGCGAACGCGGCGTCGCCGTGGATCACCACGGGCAGCACGCGATTGCCGCGGCTGTCGCGGCGGCGCTCCTGGCGCGCGCGCACCGAGCCCTGCACCACCGGCCCGACGATTTCAAGATGCGAGGGATTGAAGGCCAGCGCCACGTGCACCGCGCCGCCCTCGGTGCCGATGTCGGAGGAGTAACCCAGGTGGTATTTCACGTCGCCGGTGCCGCCGTTCGATGGCGTCTTGCCCTCGAACTCGCGGAACAATACGGCCGGGCTTTTGCCGAGAATATTGACCAGCACGTTGAGTCGCCCGCGGTGCGCCATGCCGATGACCACCTCTTTCGTTCCGTGCGCGCCGGAGCGCTGAATCAGTTCGTCCAGCAGGGGGATCAGGCTTTCGGCGCCTTCCAGTGAAAAGCGCTTCTGTCCCACGTATTTCGTGTGCAGGTAGTGCTCGATGCCCTCGGCCGCGGTCAGCCGTTCGAGCAGGTTGCGCTTTGTCTCGGGCGGATAGGCCGGCACGCCGTGCACGCTTTCGATGCTGCTTTGCAGCCAGCGCTTTTCCGCGGTGTCGGTGATGTGCATGTACTCGGCGCCGATGGTGCCGCCGTAGGTGGCGCGCAACAGCGCCAGAATCTCGCGCAGCGTGGCCTGGCGCGGCCCCACCAGCGAGCCGGTCTCGAACACCGCGTCGAGGTCGGTATCGGTGAGCCCGTGGTAACGCAAGTCGAGTTCCGGGATGGCCGGCGCCTCCCGCAACCCGAGTGGATCGAGCCGCGCCGTCTGATGCGCGCGATAGCGGAAGGCGTTGATCAGCTGCAGTACCTTGACCTGCTTGTGCGCGGATTCGACCGGCGCCGCGCGA
>Ga0155848_1028_pt5 | contig 20362 bp, 21 predicted proteins | sample RifCSPlowO2_01_FD_107502 | JGI IMG/M metagenome (GOLD analysis project Ga0155848, IMG submission 107502) | Candidatus Muproteobacteria bacterium RIFCSPLOWO2_01_FULL_60_18
TTCCAACCTGGCTGGCGCGCGAGGGCGTGGACATCCGCATCATCGGTCTGTTCACGCTCGCCCAGGCACCGTGGAGTTTCAAATTCCTGTGGTCACCGCTGATGGACCGCTACGCCCTGCCACTGCGGCTGGGGCGCAAGCTCGGCTGGACACTCCTGTGGCAGATCGCACTGTTGGTCGGCACCTTGCTGCTCGGCGGCGTGGCCCTGCGGCCGGACACGCTCTGGATCATCGGCAGTCTTACACTCGCCATCGCCTTCGCCTCGGCCAGCCAGGACATCGCTATCGACGCCTACGCCGTGGAAATTCTGGAACCGGACGAGCAGGGCGTGGCCGTGGGTGCGCGCATCGCGATTTACCGCGCGGCCATGTTTGTGGCCGGCGGACTCAGCATCACACTGGCCGGCCTGTGGTCCTGGCCGGGCATGTTCACGATACTCGCCCTGCTCTACCTGCCGCTGCTGGCGGTCACGCTGCTGGCGCCCCCATCCGCCGCCGACCGCTTGCAGGCGCCGCCGTCACTGCGCGAGGCGGTGTGGGAACCGTTCGTGGGATTTCTCTCCAAGCGCCGCGCGCTCGAATTGCTCGCGTTCGTCGTGCTTTACAAGCTCGCCGACAACCTCGGCGGCGCGCTCATACGGCCGTTCCTGGTGCAGGTCGGTTTCAATGATTTCGACGTCGGCATTGCCACTGCCACGATTGGTTTGATCGCCACGCTGGTGGGCACTTTTCTCGGCGGCATGTTGACCACCGCCATGGGCCTCGGTCACGCCTTGTGGGTATTCGGCGGGCTACAGATCGTATCCAATTTCGGCTATGTGCTCATTGCCGAGATCGGCGTGAACCGGCCGTTGATGTATGCCGCCATGGGCTTTGAAAGTCTCACCACCGGCATGGGTACCGGCGCCTTCAGTGTGCTGTTGCTGCGCATGACCATGAAACAATTTTCTGCCACCCAGTACGCGCTGTTCTCAAGCCTGTTCGCGCTGCCACGCATTCTCGCCGGCCCGGTTACCGGTGTCATGGTGGATGCCATCGGCTGGCGTGAATTTTTTCTGTTTACCATCGCCATCGGCATCCCCGGCATGATGATGCTGCAGCGGTTCTCGCCGCTCGGCCGGCGTGAACCGGAGATTCAACAATTGGCCGAGATCAAGCCGCAGGTATTGAACCGCCGCCAATTAATCCAGCGCGCCGTCATCGGCGGTCTCGCCGGTTTCGGCATCGCCGCGCTGTCGGTGGCGCTGCTCGATGCCTTCAAACACCAGAAAGTTTCGGCCGCCTTCGACCTGCTTACACCTCTGGTGGCATTGTTTACGCCGGCAGACATTTCCGGCTGGGTCAGCCTGTTTGGCGCAAGCTTATTCAGTATTGTCATTGCGCTCGCCACGGCCGCCACCGCAGCGGCACGGTCGAGAAAATCCTGAAGATCTACTATGGCGAGAGTCAAAGTCTACAGCACCGGCGTTTGTCCCTACCGCCAGAAGACCAAGGCGCTGCTTCAGAAATGGAATATCCCCTACGATGAAATCCGCATCGACACCGACCGGAGCGCACTCACCGAGTTCGCGCGCGTCACCTACGGCGCGCGCACGGTCCCCAGATCCTGATCGACGGCAAGTGCATCGGCGGCTTCACCGAGCTGACCGGGCTGCACATGGAAGGCGGGCTCGATGAACTCGTGGAAGCATCCGGCAGTAAATAACCACGCAGTCACACCCTCAGACCGCGCTAACGGTCAGCGCAGGATGGCGCCAAAATAGGGCCACCACCACAGCGCCACCAACAGCGCCATCCCGAGGCTCACGCCGATCACGGTCCGGTAACGTCGCCGCTCGCCGGGATAACTCGCCAGCTGCACCGCGCTCATGATCGCATCGAGCAGCAGCACCATGAAGAGAAGGGGGACGAGCACCGGGAAGATCAGCGTCGATATCATGTCCCAGCCAGCATACACCGGCGGGGTGCCCGGCGCCGGGCGCAGCACCAGCAGCACCAGCACGCCGAGCGCAAGCATCAGCCGCAGCGGTCCCAGCCATTTCAACAGTTGTCGCAGTCCTGGCATGATGGTCAGAGCGTATGGTCGTAATCCAGGATTAACGGCGCGTGGTCGGAGAAGCGTTTGTCATTATAGATACGCTCCTTCTTCGCCTTCTTGGCAATAGCCGGCGTGGCGATCTGGTAGTCGATGCGCCAACCCACATTCTTGGCGTAGGCCTGACCGCGGTTGGACCACCAGGTGTATTGATCGGGCTTGTGGTTCAGGGTGCGGAACACATCCACCCAGCCGAGCTCGTCGAACGCTTTCGTCAGCCAGGCGCGCTCCTCGGGCAGGAAGCCCGAGTTCTTCTGGTTTGATTTCCAGTTTTTTAAATCAATCTCCTTGTGTGCGATGTTCCAGTCGCCGCACAGGATGTACTCGCGCCCGTCGTTGCGGAGTTTTTTAAGCACGGGATAAAACTTATCCATGAAACGGTATTTGGATTCCTGGCGGTGCGGGCCGGCCGAGCCCGAGGGCAGATAAATCGAAACGACGCTGAGCTTGCCAAAATCGGCCTGCAGATAACGCCCTTCGTCATCGTGCTCTTTCGAGCCGAAACCGACACGCAGCTTGTCCGGCTGGCGGCGGCTGTAGAGGGTCACCCCGGCATAGCCTTTCTTCTCGGCGCAACTGAAAAAACCGTGAAAGCCTTTGGGCGCGCGTATTTCTTCCGTCAGATCGGTTTCCTGTGCCTTGACCTCCTGCAGGCACACGATATCCGCCTGCTGGCGCGGCAACCAGTCGAACAGCCCTTTTTTGGCCGCGGAACGGATGCCGTTGACGTTGAGCGTGATGACGCGCATAAAATCGAAGTTTCAAGTAGCAAGCGACAAGTAGCAAGGGGCACGGGCGGCTGATCCACACCCGAGGCTTGAACTTGCTACTTGCAACTTGCTCCTTGCAACTTGTATCTTCTAGCAGATGAAAGATTACCAGCGCGAGTTCCTGGACTTTGCCATCGAGTGTCAGGCGTTGCGCTTCGGGGAATTCACGCTGAAATCGGGACGCGTCAGTCCCTATTTTTTCAACAGCGGTTTGTTCAACACCGGCCGCAAGCTGGCGCGGCTGGGGCGCTTCTATGCGCAGGCCATTGCGGACAGCGGCATCGCCTTCGACATGCTCTACGGCCCCGCCTACAAGGGCGTGCCGCTGGCCTGTACCACCGCCATGGCCATCGCCGAAGGCGGCGTGCGTGACGTGGCGTACGCCTTCAACCGCAAGGAAGTGAAGAAATACGGCGAGGGCGGCAACATTATCGGTCACCCGTTGCAGGGAAACGTGATCATCGTGGATGACGTGATCTCGGCCGGTACCTCGGTCCGGGAGTCGGTACAGATCATCAAGACCGCGGGCGCCACGCCGGTCGGCGTGGCCATCGCGCTGGATCGGCAGGAGCGCGGCGAAGGCGCACTCTCTGCTGTGCAAGAGTTGGAAACCGCCCTCGGCCTGCGCGTGCTCAGCATCGTCAAGCTGGAGACGCTGCTGAATTACTTGGAGGCCAAAGACGGCGGACGGCGTTATCTCGACGCGATCGCCGCTTATCGCCGCGCCTACGGCACCTGAACGACTGCTCACTGTCTGAAACGGGAGAATCAGGATGATCACCGTTTCCCGGAATATTTTTATTCAGGCCCCGGTCGAGCGCGTATTCGCGCTCATGGCCGACCCGGCCGCGCGCAGCGCGCTCTCCCCGCGCGCGGCCCATCCAGGCCGAGATCGAAGGCGGCGAATCCTTGTGAGTCGGCAGCATGTGTCATTTCCGGCTGCAACTGGGCAATCGCATTGTCGATTACCATACCTGCGTGCGCGAGTTTTCGCACAACCGGCTGATTGTTTCCGTCTCCGACACCGCGGCGCCGTTCGAGACCCGCATAGGAACCCGGCCGGAGGAAAACGGCACGCGCCTGACCCAAACCGAACAGTTCGAACCGACGGAAGACATGCTGCATCAGGCGTTGCCACCTACCCTGACGAATGCGGTGATGGAAAAAATCTACCGGCTGCTGCCGTTCCTCGATCCGGATTATGCCGCGCGCGTGCGGCGCGGCCGCGAAAACAGGCTAGTGGAAAAACTGGGCGAGAAACTCGAACACTGGCTCACGGCCATCAAACAACACCTCGAATCGTGAGGCCGCCGAGAACTTAATCTCTCTTTTGGTCTTTATTACGCGCTTCGCGGCGTTCCTCAAACCGCGTGATCTGGGTCTGCTTGGCCATACGGATGCTGCCTTCGTGCACCGCGCCGCGGGCAATGGCCACCACGGGGCTGGTGATCTTGCCGCGCACGTAGCCGGTACGGGCCAGTTCCAGCTTGTTGCTGGCCTGAATATCGCCCTCGACGCGCCCCGCGATGACGACACTCCCGGCGCGGATGTTTCCCTTCCAGCGACTGCCCTCGCCCAGCACGAGGAGACCCTCGATGTCGCACTCACCCTGCACCTCGCCGTAAATAATATGGTTATCCTTGCCCTGGAACACGCCCGTGTATATCGAGTCCGGCCCGAGCATGGTGGTGAAATCCTCGATGTGATCGAGGGTGCGGCGATGCTGTTTTCTGCCGAGCGCTCTCAGGATCTCTTCAATTTTCAAGGTTGTTCCCGGTAACGTGTTTTGTGAGACGGGTCCTGAACCTCTCCAAATACTAGTGCCGTTCCAACTATTTACAACTAAGGAAGGTCTGATTAATTATGACTATTTGACGCCAGGCGCAGGAGCGGTACAGGGATGTACCGGTTGCGGAGCCGAGGACGCAAAGGCGCAAGGAAAAAGCCCGGAAGAATAACTGAAAAAATCTTTGCATCTCTGCGTCTCTGCGTCGAAAATTAATAAATCAGAGTTTCCCTAAAGTAATGTTTTACACGGTTACGGCCGTCGCGGAATCCAAGCCACCCCGTTAGAAAATATCAGTTAGAATGGCACTAGCAGGCAAAATCACGCCATGAGGTCAGAAGATGAGCTTGAGCCCCACCAGCAAGGTAATGACCTCGAACACGCGTTTGATCCAGAGATTGCCCTTTATGATCGACCAGTGGGCGCCCAGGTAACCGCCCAAAAGCGAGCCCATCAGCAGCGCCGGCAGCCATGACCACTTGATCTCGCCCAGAATCCCCAGGGTGATGGCGCCGGCGCCGTTCCAGAACAGTCCCACCAGCACCAGCGTGTAAGCCACCGCCCGCCGGTAATCGAGCCCGAACCAGCGCACCAGCCACATGGTGCAGAACAGTCCGGTGCCGGAGGTGAGTGAACCGTTGAGCACACCGACCACGAACAGGCCGAGTCCGCCCAGAACATAACCATGGCCGGTGCGATGGATCGGCGCGTGCGTGAGCCCCAGTTGCCTGTTGAAGAACGAGTAAAGCCCGAGGCCGATCGTGAGAATGCCGAGCGCGAGACGCGCCAGGCTCTCCGGCACGTCGAGGATGAAGGCGGCGCCGACAATCACGCCGGGCAGGCCGGCGGCGAGAATGAACAACGAGAATTTCCACTCGAGCGATTTTTCGCGGAAGTGCCGCAGCGTCGCGCCCACGCCGAGCGCGACGCTGGCGACCTTGTGGGTGGAGAGCGCTACGCCGAAAGGAAGGCCGAGAAAGATCAGCGCCGGGAATTGCAGCAGTCCGGCCCCGCCGCCGGCAAACGCGGAGAGCACATTCGCCACCAGCGACACCAGCAGCAGGATCAGCTGCTCGGCCCCGTTCACCGGAACACCACCCGACGGAGTTTCCCGGGAATCATGGCCGCGGATTATGGCACAGATGCTCCGCCGACCGCGGTTCCGGCGCCCCCGGCGCCGTCCTTCGGCAACAGCGTGCCGCATGGCGGCCGTGGTTGACACACCCGCAAAGCGGGGCCTATCTTCAAAGGGTGATATTAAGGAGTCGTCATCTCATGTTGCGCAAGAACCTTATCTGCCTGCTGGCCCTGGGTCTGTTCCTGCCTGTCATCGGCGCCTACGCGGCCGACGCCCCGACCATCAAGAAATGCAAGGACGCCACCGGCCGCTGGCATTACGGCGACACCGCCGCCGCGGAATGCGCCAAGTCCAAGGTCACGGTGATGAGCGACGAGGGCACGACAAAAAAGGTGATCGCCGCGCCGCCGACCGAGAAGGAATTGAGAGATCGCGAGGCGCGGCGGGAAACCATTGAAGCGGAACAGGCCCGCGCCGTGGAACAGGCCCGCAAAGACGAGCTGCTGCTGTCCACCTATGGCGTGGAAGACGACATCCTCTACATCCGCGACCGCAAGATCGCGCAGGTCGAATCCCAGATCAAGGCGAGCGAGGAGACGCTGAAATCGCTGCGCGCGGCGCTTGCGCGCATGGAGGCGCAGGCCGCGGATGAAGGCAAGGACGCCAAGGCGGCCGAAACCACCGCGAAAAACATCGAGCTGACCCGCAGCCAGATCGCGCGGCATGAAGGCGCCATCGCCGTCAAGCGCCAGGAGCAGGAAGGACTGCGCAAACAATACGCCCAGGAACTCGAGCGCTACCGCGAGCTGAAGAAAAAACTGTCTTCCGTATCTCCACCCACCGCGGCCAAGCAATAATTCCAGCGTCGGCGCGCGGGCGCCTCACTTTGTTTTTTCCGGCGCCACCCAGCGCCGCCCCTGTGGCGTCAGCTCCTGTTTCCAGAATGGCGCGCGCGTTTTCAATTCATCGATAAGATAACGGCAGGCGTCGAAGGCGGCGTCCCGGTGTGCGGCCCACACCGCCACGCACACGATCGGATCGTTGGGACGCAACTCGCCGTAACGGTGTATCACCAGCACATCTTCGATCGGCCAGCGGGCTGACGCCTCTTCCGCCACGCGCTCCAGATGCCTCCGCGTCATGGGCGCGTAATGTTCGAGCGTCATCGACTGCACTTCGTTTCCCCGATTGAAGTCCCGCAGCGTACCGACGAACACGGCGGTCGCGCCGAATTTTCCGGCGAGCCCGGGCTGACCCGACTGGTAACGCTCCACCTCCCGCCACGGATCGAACGCTTCCGCCACCAGAAGAATTTTCACCGCGCGCCTCCGGTCACCGGCGGAAAAAACGCCACTTCATCGCCATCGCGCACCGGTTGGTCCGGCCGCGCGTATTCCATATTGACCGCCACCAGCGTGTTGCCGGGTAAGGGGATACGCGCAGATCTGTTCCAGACATCGGCGGCGCAGGTAATACCCTTGCTTTCGATAATATCTTGTTCTTTTCCCAGCTTTTCACGAATGCTGGCAAAGAACCTGACTGTAATGCTCATGAATAATTACCCCCGCACTTTCAAGAATACCCCCGCTCGACCGGGTGGACGGCCAGGCAAACTGCGTTAGAATAACCGGCTTCCCTAAAAAATGGGCCCGCTGTGGGACCGCCGGCACAGGCGCGCCGATCCGCGGCAAGCCGCCCTCGTTTCCAGGGATCGACGTATCGCCCACCGCAAATAAGTGAAACTTATGAGCGGCCCCAGTAATTCTAATTGGGTTTGCGGGCATCGACACTATAGAGTTCCGCGGCTCGGGCGTCACGGCATCATACATTCCAAGCGTATTCGGCATAAAGGGGCAGAAAATCTCTATTATGTCCAGACGAACGAAGCAGGGCGACTTTTCTTATATCCGGACGAACAAAGTAGGAAGGCATTCATGTCTAAACTGGTCAATCCACATGGCAGCGGGGAACTGAAACCGCTGCTGCTGCAAGGTACCGCGCTCTCCGACGAGAAGAAGCGCGCACAGTCGTTGCCCAGGATATCTATTACTTCGCGCGAGACCGGCGATGTCATCATGCTGGGCATCGGCGGCTTCACCCCGCTCACCGGTTTCATGACCAAGGCCGACTGGCAGGGTGTATGCGATGGAATGAAAATGGCCAACGGCCTGTTCTGGCCGATCCCGATCACTCTCTCCACCGACAAGGCGACCGCCGACGGCATCCAGACCGGTTCCGAAGTCGCGCTGGTAGACAGCGAGTCCGGCGAGATCCTGGCCACCATGAAGGTCACCGAGAAGTACTCCATCGACAAGGCCCACGAGTGCATGATGGTGTACAAGACCACCGACCTGGAACATCCGGGCGTCAAGATGGTGATGGAACAGGGCGAGGTCAACCTCGCCGGCCCGGTGAAGGTACTCTCCACCGGCACATTCAAACAGGAATACGGCGACCAGTTCCTGACCCCGGCCGAAACCCGCGAGATGTTCAAGAAGAATGGCTGGTCCACCGTCGCGGCGTTCCAGACCCGCAACCCGATGCACCGTTCCCACGAATACCTTGCCAAGATCGCGGTCGAAACCTGCGACGGCGTGCTGATCCACTCCCTGCTCGGCAAGCTCAAGCCCGGCGACATTCCCGCCGATGTGCGTTCCAAGGCCATCGGTACTCTTATAGATAAATACTTCGTCAAGAACACCGTGATCCAGGCCGGTTACCCGCTGGACATGCGCTACGCCGGTCCGCGCGAGGCGCTGCTGCACGCGCTGTTCCGCCAGAACTACGGCTGCTCGCACCTGATCGTCGGCCGCGACCACGCCGGCGTCGGCAGCTACTACGGCCCGTTCGACGCGCATCATATCTTCGACGAAATCCCGAAGGACGCGCTCGAAACCAGGCCGCTCAAGATCGACTGGACCTTCTGGTGCTACCGGTGCGGCGGCATGGCGTCCGCGCGCACCTGCCCGCACGACGAGAAGGAGCGCCTGCTGCTGTCCGGCACCAAGCTGCGCAAGATGCTGTCCGAGGGCGGCGACGTGCCCTCGGAGTTCTCGCGCCCCGAGGTGCTCGCGGTGCTGCGCGAGTACTACGGCGGCCTGACAGAAAAAGTTGAAGTCAAGCTTACCGGCCATTCGGCCCGATAAGAGTCAAGAGTTTAGAGTTCGTTAATTGCTTTAACCGTTTTTAACTGCAACCTTTAGATAGATGGAGTGACACCATGCCAACATTCGTACGTACCGACAAATGCGATGGCTGCAAGGGTCAGGACAAGACCGCCTGCATGTACATCTGCCCCCATGACCTGATGAAGCTCGACAAGGACGGCTCCGAAACCGGCCATGCGATGAAGGCCTGGAACCAGGAACCCGAGCAGTGCTGGGAATGCTATTCCTGCGTGAAGATCTGCCCGCAACAGGCGATCGAGTGCCGTCACTATGCCGACGTCGTCCCCCTCGGCGGCTCGGTGCAGCCGCTGCGTGGCACCGACTCGATCATGTGGACCATCAAGTTCCGCAACGGCAACATCAAGCGCTTCAAGTTCCCGATCCGTACCACGCCGGAAGGCTCGATCAAGCCGTACGACGGCAAGCCCAAGGCCGATATCGCCAAGCTCGATGCGATCGAGTTTTTCACGGCCGACAGCATCCACAAGGCGGATCGCAGCCAGTTGCTGAACGGCTGAATTTTCAACAACCACCGGCGATGTGCCGCGAGGGGCCGTGCGCCCTGGCACCACCGCCGTCTTAATAAGGTGAACAACCATGGCAGAAGGTACATTCGGTAATCCGCAGATCGTCGAGGAAGAAGTCGACATCCTCATCATCGGCGGCGGCATGGCGGCGTGCGGCGCCGCGTATGAAATCGGACAGTGGACCGAGGCCGCCAAGGCCAAGGGTCACAACATCAAGGTCAAGCTCGTCGACAAGGCCGCCATGGATCGCTCCGGCGCCGTGGCCATGGGCCTGTCGGCGATCAATACCTACGTGGGCGAGAACGATCCGGCCGACTACGTGCGCTACGTGCGTAACGACCTGATGGGCATCACCCGCGAAGACCTGGTGTACGACGTCGGCCGCCACGTGGACGACTCGGTGCATCACTTCGAGGAATGGGGCCTGCCGGTATGGAAGCAGCCCGGTGACGAAGGCAAGAAGCTCACCGAGGGCGGCAAGCCGGTGCGTTCCGGCAAGTGGCAGATCATGATCAACGGCGAGTCCTACAAGTGGATCGTCGCCGAGGCCGCGAAGAAGGCGCTGGGGATGGAAAACATCGAGGAGCGCGTGTTCATCGTGCGTCTGGTCAACGACAAGAACGACCCGAACCGCGTCGCCGGCGCCGCCGGTTTCTCGGTGCGCGAAAACACCCTCTACGTCTACAAGTTCAAGGCCTGCCTGCTGGTGTGCGGCGGTGCGGTAAACGTGTTCCGCCCGCGCTCCATCGGTGAAGGCGGCGGCCGCGCCTGGTACCCGGTGTGGAACGCCGGTTCGACCTACGCCATGGCGGCCGAATGCGGCGCCGAACTGACCATGATGGAAAACCGCTTCGTACCCGCCCGCTTCAAGGACGGTTACGGTCCGGTGGGCGCCTGGTTCCTGCTGTTCAAGGCCAAGGTCATGAACGGCATGGGCGAGGACTACAACGCCACTCACGGCCACATCATCAAGGACGAGAAACGCTTCGGCAAATACGGCCAAGGCGTACCGGGCACCTGCCTGCGCAACCACATCATGCTCGAAGAGATGCGCGCCGGCCGCGGCCCGATCATCATGGACACCCCGACGGCGCTCGCCAATCTGGCGAAGAACATGACGCCCAAGGAAGTGCAGCACCTGCTGGCGGAAGCCTGGGAAGACTTCCTCGACATGACCATCAGCCAGTGCGGCATCTGGGCCGGCGAGAACATCGAGCCGGACAAGAAACCGTCCGAACTGATGCCGACCGAACCGTACCTGCTGGGCTCGCACGCCGGCTGCGCCGGTATCTGGGTCTCGGGTCCGACCGACGTCGGCGCGCCCAAGGAATGGAGCTGGGGCTACCGCTCCATGACCACCGTCAAGGGTCTGTTCACCGCCGGTGACGGCGTGGGCGCCTCCGGTCACAAGTTCTCCTCCGGTTCGCATGCCGAAGGCCGCATCGCCGCCAAGGGCATGGTCAAGTTCGTGCTGGACAACAGGAACTGGAAGCCCGAGATGGAGCACACGGTGGCGGAGCTGGTCGAAGAGATCTATCGTCCGGTAAAAACCTTCCTCGAGCACAAGAACTACACCACGGCGATCGACGTCAACCCGCACTACATCACGCCCAAAATGCTGCAGTTCCGTCTGCAGAAGATCATGGACGAGTATTGCGCGGGCGTGTCGACCTACTACCAGACCAACGCCAAGATGCTCGAGATCTGCGAAGCCAAGCTCGAGATGCTGAAGGAAGACTCCCTCAAAATGCGCGCCAAGGACCTGCACGAGCTGCTGCGCGCGTGGGAGAACTACCACCGCATTCTCGCCGCCGAGGCACACATGAAGCACATCCAGTTCCGTCAGGAGACGCGTTATCCGGGTTACTATTACCGTGCGGACTACAACTTTATCGACGACGAAAACTGGAAGGTGTTCGTGAACTCGAAGTACGACCGCAACACTCACAAGTGGACGCTGAAGAAAGTCCCGTACGTGCAGCTGGTCAAGTAATCGAGCCGTAACGCTGTCAATGAGGGGTCCGGGGCAACCCGGACCCCTTTGTCTTTAGAGAGATGAGTTAAAATGCCCGGTCCTATTCCCAACCGGTGACAGATCCACATTTGAAATTTTCCCCTCTCCCCTTGAGGGAGAGGGCCAGGGTGAGGGGTATAAATCTGTTTTCAATCGCCCTCGTCCCTACCTTCTCCCGAAGGGAGAAGGAGAAATGCGACACCGCTATTGAGAGGTACCCATGAGCCAGGACTTCAACGACCCCAGCATCCAGGACCCGCGTCCGTCGAGCCCGGTCGTGCCGGTGAAGCTCGGCCTGGACGACAAAATCCAGTTCCGCTGCCGCAAGGGCATCGCCTGCTTCAACAAGTGCTGCGAGAACATCAACATCATGCTCACGCCCTACGACATCCTGCGGCTCAAGAACCGTCTCGGGATCACGTCGGCGGAGTTCCTGGAAAAAAACGCCACCGTGTTCGAGATGGACGCCCACGGACTGCCGGGCATCCGCATGAAGACCAAGGCTGGCAGCGCGGCCTGCCAGTTCCTCACCCCCGAAGGCTGCGGCGTGTACGAAGACCGCCCCACGGCCTGCCGCTATTACGCCCTCGGCGCCACCACCATGCGCGCCAAGGACTCGCCTTTGGCCGAGGATTTTTATTTCATGGTCAAGGAAGAGCACTGCCTGGGCCACTTTGAACCGCGCACGCTGAGCGTGCGCGAGTACCGCCAGGAACAAGGTGTCGAAATTTACGACGAGATGACCCGCGAATGGCGGCAAATCATTCTCAAGAAGCGCTCGAGCGGCCCCACCGTCGGCGCGCCGTCGCAAAAAAGCATGGATCTTTTTTACCTCGCGAGCTACGACCTCGACAATTTCCGGGTGTTCATCGCCAGCCCCTTCTTCCACGACGTCTACGACATCGAACCGGCGTATTTTCAGAAGCTGCTGTCCGACGAGGTGGAACTCCTGAAATTCGCGTCACGTTATCTCAAGCAGGTGCTGTTCGGCGAGAAATCCATCCCCGAGAAACCGGATGCCGTCGAGAAGCGCATGAAACGCCGCGAGGAAATCATGGCAAAGCAGCGGGAGCAGATGCGGAAGGACATGGAGAAGGAAATCGACTCGCCGAGCGAGTAGTATTCGCTCCTACCTGTCATTCCCGCGAAGGCGGGAAACCAGTCAAAAGCCGCTTTATAAGCGGCTTTTTTATTTACCGAATGGGTATTGTCTCAATTTTGTTTATATACAGTCTCAATTTGTACTAGAGGATGGTTTTGATTCTTTTGTGCACATTGGTACTAGGGAAACTCTGATTAAGTCATTCCGTTCGCCCTGAGCTTGTCGAAGGGTGAACGGCAAACGCTGTCATCACAGGGTCTTTCTCCGTTCGTGGTTCGACAGGCTCACCACGAACGGACTTAATCAGAGCTTCCCTAGAGGATAGTCCTTATTCTTTCGTCAAACATGGAGAAACTGAAAATGCCCAGCAAAAATCACAGATCAAATTTCATAAACGCACGGAAAACAGAAAGGCAGACACCTCTACCCAATGCGATCGAAGTTAGTTAGTTATTTATGTCCGAAGAAGAATTCGCAAGACAAGTTTATATTAATGAAAAGGCTTAACCGAGATTTAGCCAATTATGATCGTATGCTGGAAAAACAACTGTTAGATAAAATTTTCAGAAATTCTAAATAGGAGCTTCACGTCGTTCACGCATAGGCGTGATTCCAGCAGTTCTTTATCGAATCGCCTTCGGCGATACCGAACTGCTAAGGGCGGTTTCCGCACCGCGGGCAGGCCCATTTCTTTTGCTCGGCCAAAAGAAATGGGCGAAAGAAAAGGCCGCCCGGAGCCACCGACCCCTTCCTCCGCTTCTCGCTGGAATCGGCGCTCGCCTAACTCGCCGGGCGCTATACAACACGCCTCGGGCTCGATCAAAAGTCTCGCAAATACTCCGATTCCGGCTGCGATGCTCGGCGGCGGCTACGGGGGATAGCAAAATACCTAACTCCCTAAGCCTAGACTCTGTCTGGGTGCGCGGGGTAACTCAGACCTACAAAAAAAAGACCCCGCCTTTCGGCGGCGTCTTCGTTTCAAAGCCTGCTTTCGCAGTATTTGGCGTTAGGCTGGCTGAACGTTCGCTGCCGACGGACCTTTCGGACCATCTTGCAGTTCATATTTCACCTGCTGACCTTCGGTCAGGCTCTTGAAGCCCGAACCTTGGACGGCAGAGTGATGCACGAAGACATCCTTGCTGCCGTCTGATGGGGTAATGAAACCGAAGCCTTTGGCGTCGTTGAACCACTTTACTGTACCTGTATTCACGAAAATACCTCTTGTTAGTTGAATTGCGATGTTTTGCAGTTCATTCCTGAAAGCGTTTGCGGGAGTAACTGCCGAAGAAACTGGGAGGAACCACCGAACTGTCTGCAAGAAGTGCGCTGCAAGGCGGGCACTATACAGGAGTCGGGCTCAATAGCTACAACTATTATCAGTGACGGCTTGGAACTGCCCAGCCCTGCAAACTGGGTTAAGCTTTTATATTGCAACCCGCCTGTCAGGCGGCTTTTTTGTTGGGCGATCTATCAGTCTCGCAACCAATAACCCAAAGACGGGTCATAAAGCGCACGGGTCAAACCCATAAGGGGCTTCCGATGCGCAAGACATTATCGAACTTTGCCACTGTTCTAACCGGGCTGTTGTTGGGTGTGGCGTGGGCGGCGACGGCGGCGGAGCCGGTGGCGAAAGGAAAAACCGCGACGGCCACGGCGGTGTTTGCCGGCGGGTGCTTCTGGTGCATGGAACCGCCGTACGACAAGCTGCCGGGGGTAGTGGCGACCACGTCGGGTTACACCGGCGGGCAGAAGCTGACCCCGACTTACGAGCAGGTATCGGCGGGCGATACCGGGCATATCGAGGCGGTGCAGATCACCTACGACCCGAAGCAGGTCAGTTACGAGAAACTGCTGGAGGTGTTCTGGCGCAACGTCGATCCGCTCGACCGGGGCGGGCAGTTCTGCGACCGTGGCAGCACCTACACCACCGCGATCTTTGTTCAGAACCAGGAAGAGAGAAAAATAGCGGAGCAGTCAAAGGCCGCCGCCGAGAAGAAGCTTGGGAAGAAAATCGTGACCGCGATTCGCCCGACCGCGACCTTCTACGCCGCCGAGGATTACCATCAGGATTACTACCAGAAAAATCCCCTGCGCTACAAATACTACCGTTACTCCTGCGGGCGCGATCAGCGCCTCGGGGAACTCTGGGGCAAGAAGGGCTGACGCGGCCGGACAGCCGGCCCTTAGAAATCGAAGTCGGGGAACTGCAAACCCATGCCTTCCTCGGTCACGCGCACGACCCGAGCGGAAACCGTAGACTGTTCCTCTCCCCACAGAATGCCGGGCATGCGCAAAGACACCACCCGCCCCACGGGCAGGCATTGCTCTTTTTTCAGCAGAATGAACGCGCCAGTTTTGCTGATATCCCGGGTGAGGAGATTGACCTTGCCGAGATGCGGCGGATTGATCACTTCAACGGCAAGCGATACTTCCTGACGCTCCTGAACACGCCTTTCCAAAGAGCCCTCTCCCTATTATTCAAGCGATATCATTTAACCCTATCAAGCTCTGGGGGAATTACAAGGTAAAAAACCCCTATAATTCCGAAGAATTTTCAAGTGAATGGAGGCCTGGGTCATCAATACCACTCAACGAGGACTCCTGATCGTTTTTCCGGCGGTGGCAGTACTTGCCGCTGTCCTGATGCTGCCACCGATCGCGCAGGACCCAGGTTATCATGATTTTGTCGACCGCCGCGGGTTGCTTGGCATCCCCGGTTTTCTCAATATCGTCACCAACCTTGCGTTCCTCGCGCCAGGCGTCGCCGGAATCGTGTTGTGCGCGGGGCAGAAAGGTCTGGGTGCGCGTCGGGCATGGATGGTGTGCTTCATCGGTGCGGCGCTGGTGTCGTTGGGCTCCGGTTACTATCACCTCGCACCGGACAACGGCACGCTCGTGTGGGACCGGCTGCCGATGAGCATCGGGTTCATGGCGCTGTCCGTCGCGGTGCTGGCCGATTATGTAAATCCACGGCTGGAAAAAATACTGCTCGCGCCCGCGATCGCCCTCGGGCTCGCGAGCGTGATCTATTGGCATTACACCGATGATCTGCGGCTGTACGTGCTGGTGCAGTTCCTGCCCCTGCTCATGATCCCGGCGATACTGTTTCTGTTCCCCGGCACGCGGCAAGACCGCGGCTATCTGCTGACGGCACTGGCGATATACATGGTTTCAAAGCTGGCCGAGCATTACGACCGGGCGGTGTTCGAATGTGCCGGAGCCATCATCAGCGGGCATTCACTCAAACATTTGCTCGCCGCGCTGGCAGTTTTTGTGGTCTATATGATGCTGCGGCGCCGCGCCCTGCGCCCCCAGCCGGCGGTGCCTACCGTCAGTTCGTGACGTACTTCGTGAGCTGGCGGATCAGCTCCTCCTTTTCCCCCAGCAACAGCACCAGCAGGTGGCGCAGCGAAATAATCCCGACGAAGGCTTCGCCGTCGTATACCAGAAGATGCCGGCACTTATGCTGCTTCATCAGCTCGATGCAGTTTTCACCGGTCTCGTCCGGCACGACCCGCGGCACATCCGCGCGCATGACCTCCTTGATCGTGACCGTGTCCGGATTCCGGCGCTCCTGGATGACCTGGTGCATCAGGTCGCGCTCGGTAAAGAGGCCGATGACCTTGGACGCGCGCGTCACCACCACCGAGCCGATGTGCTTGTCGCACATGAGAACCGCGGCCTCGTAAGCGGTCTTGTTTTCATCCAGCAACACCACCTGGCGTTCCACTTTTTCGCTGATTGTGGCCATGGCGAGACCCTCCTTTCGCGGAATGTAAAAACACGGACGGGCAGGCCCTGGGGACGAATTGGCACATGCCGGCCGTCTCAGACGTAAATATTATAGGCGCAACCTCTTGGCAAACCACGAAACCGTCCTGACCTCCGGCCGGGATGGTACATTATCGACGGCTTGGCGCCATTTTCATTGACATGGAAACTACCGATTCAATTTTGCACTAAATGACAGCGCCCATGAGAAAAGGAGGATTCCAACCATGAAAGCCATCGCCATGACCGCGTCCGGTGGACCGGAGGTGCTGGAACTCCAGGACCTGCCCGAGCCGCGGCTCGCGCGCGATACCGACATGCTGGTGCGGGTGAAGGCCGCCGGCGTGAATCCGGTGGACACCAAAATGCGCGCCAAGCCCACGGCCTACCCGGCGCCGCTGCCGCCGGTGCTGGGCTGCGACGGGGCGGGGATTGTGCAGGCCGTCGGCCAGGCCGTGACCGGCTTCAAACCGGGAGACGAGGTGTATTACTGCCAGTGCCCGGCGCGCGACCGGCTCGGCAGCTACGCGCAATACGCGCTGGTGGATCACCGGCTGGTGGCGCGGAAGCCGAAATGCATGAGTTTCACCGATGCCGCGGCGGCGCCGCTGGTGCTGATCACCGCGTGGGAGGCGCTGCACGACCGCGTCGAGGTCAAGCCCTGGCATAAAGTGCTGGTACACGCCGGCGCCGGCGGCGTGGCCCACGTGGCCATCCAGCTCGCGCGCATCGCGGGCGCGGAGGTCTGCACCACCGTCGGTTCGGTCGAGAAAGCCGAGTTCGCCCGCTCGTTCGGCGCGAATCACACCATCAACTACAAGGAAAAGAATTTCGTGCCGGCCGTCCTCGACTGGACCGGCGGCCAGGGCGTGGACATCGCCTTCGACACCGTGGGCGGCAAGACGCTCGCCGAGACTTTTTCCGCGGTGCGTTATTACGGCGATGTCGTCACGCTGCTGGCGCCCGGGCCCGAGATGGACTGGGGCGTGCCGCGCGTGCGCAACCAGCGCCTGAGTTTCGAGTTGATGCTGATCCCGGTGTTCGCCGGCCTGACCGACGGCATAGCGCACCAGGGCGGGATCCTGCGCCGCGGCACCGAACTGTTCGAGGCCCGCAAGCTGCGCATCCACGTCGACAAAACCTTCCCGCTCGAGCGCGCCGCCGCGGCTCATGCGTTGGTCGCCTCCGGGAAAACAAAAGGCAAAATCGTCCTGACCGTTGACTAGAAAACTGCCTTAAAAACAAGGCAACCGCAGATGAACGCAGATGATAAAGAAGATAAACGCGGATGAGTCAGCTGGAATTCTTTTTTTAATCTGCGTTCATCCTAAAAATAAATCTGCGTTTATCTGCGGATAAAAGTATTTTGAATTAATCTCTGATCGTCAGCCGGACACTGAAGTATTGGCGCGCGCGAGCAATTTGGCAAACTCCTGGGTCGGGAGCGGCTTGCTGAAATAATCGCCCTGGTACTCGTCGCAGCCCTGCTCGCGCAGGACGGCGAGCTGCTCGCGGGTCTCCACGCCCTCGGCGATAACCTTGAGCTTCAGGCTCTGGCCGAGCGCGATCACGGCGCGGGTGATGGCGGCGTCGTTTTCGTCGGCCGGCAATCCGCGCACGAAGGACTGATCGATCTTGAGCTTGTCGAGCGGAAAGCGCTTGAGATAACTCAGCGACGAAAACCCGGTGCCGAAATCGTCCACCGCGAACTTCACGCCGAGCTGTTTCAGTTCCGTAAGTATCGCGATGGTGCGCGCGATATCCTGCATCGCCACGCCTTCCGTGATTTCGAGCTCGAGTCGCTCCGGAGGCAAGCCGGCCTCTTGCAGGATCGCGGCCACGCGTTGCGCCAGATCCGGCAGGGCGAACTGGCGCGCCGAGATATTAACCGACACGGTGAGCGCCCGCGTCTCGGGTGCGTCCGCGGCGGCCGCCTGCGCACAGGCTGTGTACAACACCCATTCGCCAAGCGAGACCACGAGTCCGGATTCCTCGGACAAGGCCAGAAACTGCGATGGCACCAGCAGGCCGCGTTCCGGATGCTGCCAACGCAACAGCGCCTCCGCCCCGATGACCCGGCCGCTCGCGATCTCGACTTGCGGCTGATAATACAACCGTAGCTCGTCGTGCTCCTCGGCGTGGCGCAGCTCGTTTTCAAGCGCCAGCCACTCGGCGGCGCGCTCGTTCATGTCGCGGGTGTAGCATTCGAGACCGGCGCCGCCGTGGCGCTTCGCGCGCTGCATCGCGGCTTCGGCGTTGCGCTGCAGCGTCGCCGCGTCCTGGCCATCCAGCGGGTACACGCTGATGCCGATGCTGAGGCTTAGGTGATACTCGCGGCCGAGGGCATGGAACGGCTGTTGCATTTCCTCGAGGATCTGCTCGGCCAGCCACACCGGATTCTGGCTGGTGGCGAAGCCCGGCACCAGGATAGCGAAACGGTCGCCTTCCATGCGGTACAGCGTCGATTCGCGCACCTGTCCGCGCACCTCCCCGAGCAAATGCTTGAGACGCGCCGCCACGGCCTGAAGCAACAAATCGCCAATGTCATGGCCCATGCTTTCGATCACCACCCGAAACCGGTCAATGCCCATCAACAATAGCGCGGCACGCATGCCGGCGCGGTCGTTGGCATATACGCGTCGTTCAAACTCCTCTTCGAACATCAGCCGATTCGGCAGGCTGGTGAGTGCGTCGTGATAGGCCTGATGAATCAGGCGCTCCTGCGCCCGTTTGCGCTCGGTCACGTCGGTCACATAAACGTGAAAAATTTCCAGGTCGGGGAGCCAATGGATGCCGCATTCGAGCGAGCGCCCGCCTTCGACCGTGTATTCCCACAACTCGTACGACGTGGGCAGAGCACGCAAGACCGACAGCCGCTGGTCGATGTCCCGTGGCAGCAGGGCGTGCACGTCGTCGCGCCCCGCGCCGATCTTCGTGAGCAATTCAGCCGTGCTTGGATTGGCATAAAGTACGGTCCCGGTGGGTGACAACTGCAACATGGGATTGGGATTGCGCTCCGGGAACAGGGCGAGCCGGCGGCGCTCGGCCTGCTCGTTGATATACGCGTTGATGTAATAGCCGACGAAGAGCGAGATGGCAAAAATCGCGCCGGCGAACAGGAGCACGCGGTTCTGCATCGTGCGCACCGTGGCCTTGGCGCGCGCGCCGCTCTGTTGCACGCGCGCGGCGATGTCGCCGGCCAGTCCATCGAGCTCGCGATTGATCCGGCCCACGACCTCGCTGGCTTCGGACAGCAGCTTGCCAGCGCGCTGCATATTCCGCTTGCTTGCTTTCAATGCTTGGTCGAGGTCGCGTCCGATCTGGCCAAGCCGCACATAGTCACCCTGTACCGACTGGAGCAGGCTGTGCTGGCCCAGCGCCTCGGCGAGATTGACGAAACCGGAGGCGCAGACGTTGTCTATCCGCTCATAGTCGGCGAGAAAACGCTGGCGATCAAGGTTGACGTAGTAGCGATACAGCACCGATTCCTGCGTCAGCAGGTCGAGCTTGAGCGCGTTGATGGCGCGCAGCGCCGGCACGTCCTTTTCAGTCAACCCATGGGAAGTATCCGCGACGTGCTCGCCGGCGGTGTAGACCAGGAACGCGAGCACCGCCCCCAGCGCCAACACCAGCACATAGGCGCCAAAGATACGGCTCTTGATCCCCGGCCTGAGTTCCATCAGCCCCTACTTTATATGAATTCTTGCCGCAGAGACGCAAAGAACGCAGAGATAAACCGAGAATAAAATCTATTTCAAGATACCTTTGTCGTCATTCCGCACAGGGACTGTGCGGAATCCAGTCCCAGGGACGGCCTCCCTGCGTCTGCATTGCGGCCCATCCATGGCCGGAATAACGGAAGCCTGAACCCGTGGGCTGCCATTGCCGATTTTGAGACGGGTTCTGATCAAACAGGAAAAATCTCCGCGTTCTCTGCGACTCTGCGGCAAACAATATTATTCAGAACTTCCTCAAGCAGGAGCCTTGCGCGTAGTCAATACCGGCTTCAGTTTTTCGTGCGCGGAACGCAGCAGTTTTTCCGTGGTTTCCCA
>Ga0155848_1007_pt2 | contig 15876 bp, 18 predicted proteins | sample RifCSPlowO2_01_FD_107502 | JGI IMG/M metagenome (GOLD analysis project Ga0155848, IMG submission 107502) | Candidatus Muproteobacteria bacterium RIFCSPLOWO2_01_FULL_60_18
AACGCATGCTGGACAGCGGCGTGATCCGCCGCATCGGCGCGGTGCCAAACCACTACGCGCTGGGTTACCAGGCCAACGGCATGTCGGTGTGGGACGTGCCGGAGGAACGCATACGCGAGCTGGGCCAAAAAATCGGCGATCTCGATTTTGTCAGTCACTGCTACCATCGCCCGCGTCACTTGCCGGACTGGCCGTACAACCTTTTTGCCATGGTGCACGGGCGCGACCGCGCCGAGGTCGAGGCCAAGGTGGCACAAATCACCGCACTGCTGGGTGAGGCCGACCGCGGCCATGCGGTGTTGTACAGCACGCGCATCCTCAAGAAAACCGGGCTGAGGATTACTTAATAATATTCTTGAAACCGCAGATGAACGCAGATGAACACGGATAAAAACATCACAGCATCTATCGAGTCCTATCTGCGTTTATCTGTGTTCATCTGAGGCTCCAAAAACTTAAGGTTTTAACTTATGTTCCGTATCTCGCAATACATGCAGGAGATCAAGAATCCCACACCTCTGGGACCCAAGCATAATCCGCCCGGGCCCGTCGTCATCTGGAACCTGATCCGGCGCTGCAACCTAACCTGCAAGCACTGCTACTCGATTTCCGCGGACACGGATTTCCCCGGCGAGCTTTCGACTGCGGAAGTTTACAAGGTCATGGACGATCTCAAGGGTTTCCACGTGCCGGTGCTGATTCTCTCGGGCGGCGAACCGATCATGCGTGCGGATATTTTCGATATATCGCGCCGCGCCAAGCAGATGGGCTTTTATGTCGGCCTGTCCACCAACGGCACGCTGATCGATGAATCCAACATCGAGCAGATCGCCGGGATCGGTTACGACTACGTTGGCATCAGCATCGACGGCCTGCGCGCAACCCATGACCGTTTCCGTCGTCTCGAAGGCGCCTACGACGCCTCGATGCACGCGATCCGCCTGTGCCACGCGCGCGGCATCAAGGTCGGCATGCGCTTCACGATGACGCAGGACAACGCCGCGGAGCTTCCCGAATTGCTCAATCTCATGGAAGCCGAAGGCATCGACAAGTTCTACCTCTCGCACCTCAACTATGCCGGGCGCGGCAACATCAACCGCAAAGACGACGTGATCCTGAAAACGACGCGCTGGGCCATGGACCTGCTATTCGACAAATGCTGGGACTACACGCAGCGTGGTCTGCGTAAGGAGTTCGTCACCGGCAATAATGACGCCGACGGCGTGTATCTGTTGTTCTGGGTACGCCAGCACTTCCCGCACTTGGAAGACCATATGCGCGCCAAGCTCGCGCAGTGGGGTGGCAACTCTTCGGGCGTGAACATCGCGAACATCGACAACCTGGGTCAGGTGCATCCCGACACCTTCTGGTGGCATTACACGCTCGGCAACGTGAAGCAGCGGCCGTTCTCGCAGATCTGGCAGGATGTTTCCGACCCACTTATGGCCGGACTCAAGGCCAGCCCGCGCACGATCAAGGGCCGCTGCGGCGCCTGCCGGTATTTCGATATATGCGGCGGCAATACTCGCGTGCGCGCACATCAGCTGACCAACGATCCCTGGGCCGAGGACCCGGCCTGTTATCTCACTGATGAAGAGATCGGCGTGGAAGGCCTTGGCGAGCGTTTGCAGAACCGGCCCTATACCCGCATTCCCATCACTGCCAGCAAATAATAATTGGCCACAGAGTACACAGAAAGCACAGAGAGAGCTTTGTGAACAAGGTTTTCATCCTGATATTCCCGCTTTTCTCTGTGATCTCTGTGGCCTTCGCTTTTTCGGTCAACGACACCGGCACGTTGTATAACGAACACTGCGCGTCCTGTCATGGCGCCGATCGTTTCGGAAAGATGGGTCCGGCGCTGTTGCCGGAGAACCTCGGAAGACTCAAACGCGAGGAGGCGGTCGCCGCCATCCACGACGGGCGCATCGCGACCCAGATGCCGGCATTCAAGGACAAACTTGCCGCTGAGCAGATCGCGCAACTCGCTGAACTGATCTACCAGCCCCTGGCGGAAGTCCCACCTTGGGGCATGACGGAAATTCGCGCGTCACACCTGCTGCACGTCAAGCCCGGGGAAAAACTTTCGGACAAGCCCGTGTTCAAGGTCAGGGACCCGCTCAATCTCTTCATCGTGGTGGAGTTGGGCGATCACCATGCCACGCTGCTGGACGGCGACCGCTTTGAGCCGATCGCGCGCTTCCCCACGCGTTTCGCCCTGCACGGCGGGCCGAAATATTCCCCGGACGGGCGCTACGTCTACTTCGCCTCGCGCGACGGCTGGATATCGAAATATGACATCTACAACCTGAAGTTCATCGCCGAGGTTCGCGCCGGCATCAATACGCGCAACGCCGCGGTCTCGGGCGACGGCAAATACGTCGCCGTCGGCAATTACCTGCCACACAGCATCGTGATACTGGATGCGCGTGATTTGACTCCCCTCAAGGTGATCGAGGTCAAAGGACGCGAGGGGAAGACGTCGCGCGTCTCGGCCGTCTACGATGCCGCGCCGCGCAAGAGCTTTATCGCCGCGCTCAAGGATATCCCCGAGGTGTGGGAAATTCCCTACGATGAAAAGGCCGAACCGATCTACCCGGGGCTGGTGCACGACTACCGCATGGGCGAGGCGCTCGCAGCCAAGGGACCGTTTGACTCGGGCCATCCTGGCCCTCGCCCTGCGGGCGCGCTAAAGCGCGTCCAATCTTGCTCCCGGCAAGATTGTCCGGTGCGCCGCATCCGGCTCGAGGATTATCTCGATGATTTTTTCTTCGACCAACCGTATGAGCACCTGATCGGCGCGGCGCGCAACGGCAAGAACGGGCAGGTGCTGAACTTGATCGTGGGCCGCAAGATCGCTGACGTGGATCTTCCCGGATTGCCGCATCTCGGCTCGGGCATCACCTGGGACTGGCAGGGCACGCCGGTGCTCGCCACACCGAACCTCAAGGAAGGCGTCGTTTCCATCATTGACATGGAATCCTGGAAAACCATCAAGCGTATCGAGACCCTCGGACCCGGCTTTTTCATGCGCTCGCACGAGAACACGCCCTATGCCTGGGTCGATGTCATGATGAGTCCGAAGGACGAGGACAAAATCCAGATCATCGACAAGCGTACGCTCAAGGTTGTGAAGACGCTCACGCCCGCACCGGGCAAGACCGCGGCGCACACCGAATTCACGCGCGACGGCAAATACGCACTGGTCAGTGTGTGGGAAATGGACGGCGCGCTGGTGGTGTACGACGCCGCGACCTTCAAGGAAGTAAAACGGTTGCCGATGAAAAAACCGTCCGGAAAGTACAACGTTTACAACAAAATCACCCGTTCATCGGGGACTAGCCACTAAATGTGGCTGGTTCCTGACCGGCGATGTGCAGGATGCACAACTGCCGCGGGAGACAGGTATGTCGAGAGCGGCCACCGGTCATTGAATGAATCCCACATTTGCCGTATCACTATACGGGCGCTGTTCCTGAATCAGTAGCATAATGAAATTGGAGGTCGCTTTATCATCCGGGGAATCGGGAAAGGAGGTGTCACGTGTCCGCGATTCAGAAACGCCCAGAAGTTAAATTTGACGAAGACGGCTTGTTAGAGAACCCGGCAGATTGGAGCGAAGCGGTTGCCGCCGAAATCGCCCGGCGTGACGGCATCGGCAAGCTTACCGAAGAGCACTGGGAAGTCATCCGCTCGCTACGCGAACACTACGCCAAGTTCGGTGTGGCCCCCGCCATGAGCCACATCTGCCGCCGCCACGGCAAGGACAGGCATTGGATCCATGACCTGTTTCACCACCTGTCTCGGCGCGTGGCGCGTGGCGGGTTTGCCCAATCCGGGCGAGGAAGCCAAGTCTTATTTGAACGATATGTAGGTATTGAGGCCCCCGTCCCGCAGTGGCGAGAGGGATTATTTGCTTCCCGCCGCCACCAGATATTCATGCGGGATTCTCAGCTGCCCGTCGTGGATGAAATCCCGGGCAAAACGCCCCACTTCATCGCGAATCTTGCCGCGTTCGCTTTGCGGCAGGGCGTCGTATTGTTGTTTGAGAATGTCCGATGCCTCCACCGTGTCCCAGAAGTCGTCGAAAGACCTGAATTGGTAGTTGAACGCCCTGGGCTCGACCGAAAATCCGGAGAACCCCGCTTCGTTGAGCAGGTCCTGAAGCAGGCCCGGCGCGCCCATCGATGTCACCTTGGCGAGCGGTGGGTGCAGATCTTCGGGCAGGCGGGATTTGAACGTCTCATACGCCCAATGCAGGGTCGGCATGGTTTCCGGCGTGCTCCACACCGCCAGGGCGAAGCGGCCGCCCGGTTTGAGCACACGGTGCATTTCCTTCAACCCCTGCAGCGGATCGGTGAACAGCATTACGCCGAAGCGACACAGGACACGGTCAAAAGTGTTGTCCTCTAAGGTCAGCTGTTCCGCCGGCATGCACCGAAAGGAAATCCCCGTGAGCCGTTCCTTCACCACCTTGGCCTGCGCGACCCGGACCATGCCATCCGCGGTGTCGATCCCGAGAATGTTGGCATGCCCCTTCAGGCGCCGCGCCAGTGTCAGCGCCGGTTCGCCGGTGCCGGACGCCAGATCGAGAATCCGTTCGCCTGGTTTGGCATCCAGCGCGGCCAGCAATACCTCGCCGACGGGCGCGATGTGCGGCAGCCACACGTCGAATTTTTCGGCGATCTTGTCCCAGTCAGGCTGATTATTTTTTATGCTCACCGCAGCTCTCCTCGTTCAATACCGGTGGGTGGTGACGGAAATGTCGGGCGGGGTTTCTTTATTTGGAAGATGTCTATTCCGCAAAATCTGCTGGCGCCTCGATCCGCCCTGATTTTTCCGCGCTTGCGCCGTGGGATCGATCTGGCAATGACAACGTGCCCGAGATTACCACAGCCGCCACGTTGACCGTACCCGGGTTCTGGCATTAAGTAGCCGTCTTCGGGGGGTATCGACCAAGGGGGCCGCAAAACGGTTAGCGGTTTGATCCGGAGAACCATATGCCTCAGACAAAAATCCTGCTCGACGAATCCGACATTCCGACCCATTGGTACAACGTCGTCGCCGACATGCCGAATCCGCCGCAGGCGCGCTGAGCGCCGGCCAAAAACCCGGCGCAATACCATAACGATCACAGGGTTGCAATCGGTGGCGGGATACCCGAGCATGGCGGCTCATTTTTTGGGACATGCCATGACCGACACCGAAGCCCGCAACGAACTGGAAGCGAAAATCCTCGAGGCGCAGGAAGGCCACATCACGAGCGACGACCTGCTCAAGACGCTCATGGGATCGCAGGTGTTCATGCCGGTGCAGGATGAAAAGGCGCCGGTGCTCAACGTGCAGCGCTCCACGCGTGCCCAGCCACTGGTGCTGTCGGCCGAGGAGGGCACGCCCATCCTGGCGCTGTTCTCCAGCCCCGAGCGCGCCAAGCCCTTCCTCGAGAACTACCCCGGTTTCACCGGCGGCATTCTTGAGTCGTTCAAATGGGTGCTGCAGAACATGGGCAGCGGCTACGGCATCATGCTCAACCCCGACTCCGAGCTTGGTTTTGACATGGAACCCGAGACGGTGCAGGGACTGATCCAGCAGCTCACCGCCAGCGAAATCCAGCACTGAACGTGGTCTCGCGCTGAACCCTCCCCTTCCGGTCGCGGGAGGTATATTCTTTGGGCGGCGTCGACCGGGGGACGGGAGCGGGGACTCGCATTATGACAGGACGAACGGAGCGCAGCGGAGCAGGGCGACCTGTTATGACAAGACGAACGGAGCGCAGCGAAGTAGGGCTTCTCGTCATATGCCAGGACGAACGAGCGCAGCGAGTAGGGCTTCATTAATGCGACGTTGGATGCGTTCGGTGTTCATGGCGGCGGGCCTGTTGCCAATGGCGGCGCTGGCGAATCCGTTTTCCACGCTGCCGCTGCGGCCCGCGGGCGAAATCCCGGCTTCCGGAAAAATTCTCATGACGCTGGAGGACGGCGATTACGTGCTGCCGCACTTCTCGCCCGACGCGCGTTACCTCGCGTTCGCGCGCGTTGTCATGCAAGGCAACACCGAGCTGACGGAAATCCAGGCGCTCGATCTCAAAACGCTCAAGGTCACCACCCTGCTCGACGCCAAGGGCTCGCGCGAATTCGCGATGTACAAGAGTTTCGTCGCCGGATTCAGCTGGAAGGACGCCACCACGCTCAAGGCCGGGATTTCGGACGGTGACGTAAACGGCATCGATCTGATTTTCGACGTGGCCGCCGGCAAACTGATCGGAAAGAAACCGTTCTCGCTGGCCGACGATGTGCCCGGCAAGGAAGAGGCGCTGACGCCCGAGCTGACCGCCGCGTTTCCCTCCGTCCCGCCGCCGGTGCTGGCGAACGCGCTGGCCAACGGCTTCAAGGTGGGCGAGAAAAAATACATCGTGCAGAAGAATTACTGGAAGCAGGACAACCACATCTGGTATCTCGACGCCGGCAGCAGGCAGATGACCAGGCTCGTGGACATCCCGGAGACGTGGATCTACAGCCTGCGGGGCGGGTTCGCCTCGGGCAATGCCTTTATCCTGCTCGTGTCCTACGGTCAGGAGGCCTGGCTGGCGCGGCACGCCGGCGGCAAGCTGGCGCTGCTATACCATTTTCCCGTGAAGAACTACCAGCAAACCGGCCTGCGCGTGGAGCACGCGCGCGGCGACCGCGTGCTGTTCCAGGTCAGCACCGGTCCGGACTATGAAAAAAGGGAGAACTTCCTGTTTGTTTACGACAAGTCGGGACTCAGGAAGATCAGGGAAACCGCGCCCCTATACGATCTCGACGTGGATAGCGCGGGAAGGCTTTTGTGCCTGTCGCAGTGGAAGGGAAGCCATCGGAGACTGGTCGTCAAGGAATGGAAGGATTCCCGCTGAGGGAGTCGTGGCCGGGCAATGGATAAGGCGCTGTCGCGACTCCCCATGAATACGAAACCGCTGCGTAAATATCTGTTCCCCTGGCGCCCTGGCAACCGCTTTGAGCTGCTGGTGGACGGCCGGCGTTTCTTCCCGCGCATGCTGGAGGCCATCGAATGGGCGCGCCATCACGTGCTGCTGGAAATCTATCTTTTCGAATCGGGCAGGGTTGCCACGCGCTTCATCGATGCGTTCGTGCGCGCCGCCGGCCGCGGCGTGGTCGTCAAACTCCTGCTCGATGACTTCGGCGCGCTGGGACTTACCCGACAGGATCGGGAGAAGCTCACTCAGGGCGGCGTCGATCTGGTGTTTTACAATCCGCTCCACTTTCGCAAACTGCTGCGCAACATGTTCCGCGATCACCGCAAATTGATGGTCGTGGACGGCGAGGTTGCCTTTGTGGGTGGCGCGGGCATCACCGACGAGTTCGATTTGCCGGCACATCCCGAACAAAGCTGGCGCGAGACAGCCGTGCGTGCGCACGGCCCCGTGGCGGCGGACTGGCGGGCGCTGTTCCTGCGCGTGTGGAATCGCCACGCCTCCAGGCCCCTTGATCTGCCCGAACCCGCGCCGCCGGCCATGGCCGACGGAATGCCGGGGCGCGTCACCATCACCAGCGCCCTGGCGATTCAGGAGATCAAGCGTTCGCTGTACAATCGCGCGCGCCATGCGGAAAAACGCGTGTGGATCGCCACCGCCTATTTCGTCCCGTCGCGCAAGCTCCGGCGCGTGCTCGAGCACGCTGTCAGGCGCGGCGTGGATGTGCGGCTGCTGCTGCCCGGCGCTTACACCGACCACCCGGCGATCCGCCACGCCGGGCGGCGCTTCTACAGCGACCTGCTGCGGGCCGGTGTGCGCATTTTCGAGTACCAGCCGCGGTTTCTGCACGCCAAGACCGTCCTGTGCGACGACTGGACCTCGATCGGCTCGAGCAATCTCGACCGCTGGAACCTGCGCTGGAACCTCGAGGCCAATCAGGAAGTGGATGACGCCGTGTTCGCCCAGGCGGCGCGGTCCATGTTCGAGGAGGATTTCCAGAACAGCATCGAGTGCCGTTACGAAGACTGGCGTCGCCGTCCCTGGCACGCCCGTTGGCGCGAACGGCTGTGGGGCAGGGTGGATATGTGGCTCGAAAGTCTGGGGCGACGCAAGGGGACGCGGTGAAGGTCAGCGGATTTCAAGCGCCCGGTTTTCCTCCGGACAGCAAGTCCGCATAGCGCCTGAAAACGCCCGTGAAGGTAAATATCCCGACAATACTGGCGCACGATGGTTCGTCCGGCTGGTCGCGAAGGGATGTTAACGATAAACTTTCTTCCCGACACGGGCAATTGAGGCCCGATTTCCACCCCCGCCATGAAAAAATATTTCGTCATCTCCGCGCTTGGCAAGGACCGTCCCGGCATCGTCCATGAATTGTCCAAAGCCATTCTCGACAGCGGATGCAATGTCGAGGACAGCCGCATGACCGTGCTGGGTGGGGAGTTTGCCCTGATCCTGATGGTTTCCGGCCACTGGGGCGCCATCACGCGCTTGGAACGGCAGCTCCCGCCCATGGAGAAAAAGCTCGAACTGACCATCCTGTCGAAGCACACCGAGCCGCGCGCGAGCGCGCCGGACCGGGTGCCCTACACGGTGGACGTCGTGGCCATGGACCATCCAGGCATCGTGCACGAGGTCGCGGATTTTTTCGCCAGCCGCGCGATCAACATCGAGGAATTGGGGACGTGGACCTATCCCGCCGCGCACACCGGCACGCCCATGTTCTCGCTCAACATGACCGTGAGCATCCCGGCCGACGTGCACATCGGCCGCCTGCGCGACGAGTTCACCAGCTTCTGCGACAAACTCAACCTGGACGCCACCATCGAGCCGTCGCGGCATTAAGAGAGAAATACTTCATCCGCAGATTAACGCAGATAGTTATGCGGATAAACGCAGATAATTTTGGTCAGAAACGCCTGGTTCAGGTTTTTATTCTCAGTTCCATCTGCGTCCATCTGTGTTTTTATCGGCGTTCATCTACGGTCGATTTTTTTGAGAAAGGTTCTAGTTTGTTTCCCGCTTTTCCAGCAGCTCATGCACCAGCGGCGTGCAGATGATCTCCATGGCCAGATGCATCTTGCCGCCGGGGATGACCAGGGTGTTCGGGCGCGACATGAACGAGCCGTGGATGCGCTTCATGAGATTGGGGAAATCGTATTTCGCCGGGTCACGGAAGCGGATCACCACGACGCTTTCGTCCGGCGTCGGCACGTTGCGCGCGATGAAGGGGTTGGAGGTGTCCACCACCGGCACCCGCTGGAAATTGATGTCGGTGATGGAGAATTGCGGCGTGATGAAATGCGTGTAGTCGCGCAACCGGCGCAGGATGGTGTTGGTCACGGCCTCCGGTGTACGCCCTTTCACGTTGGTGTCGCGGTGGATCTTCTGTATCCATTCGAGGTTCACCACGGGCACCACGCCGAGCAGCAGGTCCACGTGCTGCGCGATATCCACCCCGTTGTTGCCGTTGGTGGCGCTGCGCCGTTCGATGACGGCGGGGTTGTGCGACGGGCTCATTTTCCGGCGCGTCCAGGCGCGGGCGACCATGCCGCCGTGGAGGCCTTCGTAGACCAGTAAATCGGTTTTGGGGGGCAACGCCTTCCAGGGCGTGAAGGTACCGGCGGGGAAGCCGAGCTCGTCCTGGTTGTCGGGCGTGACATATTCCCGGATCTGCCCGGTGCCGTGCTCGGCGTATTCCTTGAAGAAGGCCTCGAGCCGGTCGAGCTGGTGCATCTCCGGCCCGAACAGGCTTAGCATCTTTCCCTCGGCCTGGGCCTGGCGGATGCGGCGCATGCGTTCCTCAAGTTCGTAGCGCTGGAAGGCCTCGCCCTCGACGAAAGCTGCCGTGATGCCTTCGCGCCGGAAAATATCCTGGAAGGCGTGGCGCACGGTGGTCGTCCCGGCGCCCGAAGAGCCGGTGACAGCGACGATAGGATACCTCTCGGACATGGATTGATCCCGGGTGACCGTGAATATCGCTATCTTGTTGTTATTCGGGTGCGCCGGTCAACGGTGGCCGCATGCTCCCGCGGGGGTATGCGTCCGGAGGGAATAAAGCGGGCCGGGGTGTGACCCCGGTACCTAGAATGGGTCAAAACAGCCGCGAACCCCTCCGGCCGCGGCGCGCCCGCGGTTTTGTTTGAGCCCAGTGAATTTTCACCTCATCGCCCTTCTTCAGCACCACCAGATTCACCGGCGTTTCCGCCTGCGGTCCCTTGCCGCCGGCGCTGTCTGCCGGCGCGGTATCAATTTCCACGCGCCGGTAGTCGGCGGATGCCAAGGCCGGGTCGCCGACGGCGACATGGGGATAAGGCTCGCGCCGGAATTGAATGCCGGGAACAACGCCGTCTTTTGTAACGCTGTAGCATTTCATGTCTGTCTCCTTCTTGATTGTTGGTGGGTTATTGAGGCGGCATGAATCGACTTGAACGGGGGATGACCTATTGCCTTGCTTTGGCCCCCGGATGGACGTCTTCCTGCCGCCTCAATAAACGAAAATTCACATGATTTCCGTTATTGACCCGGCACGTACGTATCGCCATCAAGGGCATGGAAGACTCGTCGCGTGCTGCCCTCGCTCAAGTACAATCGTGCTAGGTCAATAACAGGACGAAAAGGGACAGGCAAATTTTTTTACTCAAAAACAGGGTTTGGCAACCCATTGCCATGTTCTTTCTGTGTGTTTTGTTTTTTCGTGCGTGATCTGGAGAAACGCCCGGGGTGAAACATAAAAAATTTTTAATTGATATTTTTCCTTACCGGAGTAAGTTGATTTGCGCATGGACGTTCATGCGAAGTACGCCCAAGGCAGGGCAGGAGGTTTATCCCCATGTGCTACGAAAAATGGAGTGAGAGCGAGCAGGTGACCAAGACCCTGGAAAAGGCCAGGAAAGAGGCGGACCAGATGATCGAAAAGGCCAAGTCCGCGCCGCGTCCCGAGCCGGAGAAGGAAACCCGGCGCGAGACCGAGCCCGAAGCCGCCTGACGTTCCCGTGGTGTCAGATTTCAAACCCCGCGCCCGCGGGGTTTGTTTTTTTAAGAAACTCTAAAAATAAATATGATTCTGAACCGCCAGGGCGCCAGGGTCGCCAGGAAAGGCGATTTATTTAAGGAAACTTTGATTAATTCCGCTTTCGTCATTCCCGCGGGGGCGGGAATCCAGAAAATTATATGATTTTCCTGGATTCCGGCTCGCGGGCCTTTGGCCCTTGGCCGGAATGACGGAATAAATCAGAGGTTCCTTAATTCTCCGAGTCCTGGCGTTCCTGGCGTCCTGGCGGTTGATTTCTTTTTTAGAAATTCTTCAAATCACGACGAGCTGGCGCTCGCCGCGCAGTTTCAGATTCACCAGCGCCTCGTCGGCGCGGCGCAGCATCTGGTGCGGCTCCTCGCCGGGGGAATAAAACGTGAGCACGCCGCCGAAGCCGGGAAGCGGATAGCTGCGGCCCTTGTGGCTGAAATGTGATTCCTTGGCGCGCTTGTGCACCTTCTCCAGCGCGCGCAGGGCGTTGTCCTTGCCGGTGTTGGGCAGCAGCACGGCAAATTCGTTTTTGTTGTAGCGCGCGACCATGTCGTAGCGGCGGAAGCGGCCGAGCACCTCGCTCGTGTACCGGTTCAGCACCGCGTCGGCGATTTCCGGACCGTGTTTTTCCTGAATGCCTTCCAGATTGTAGATGTCGATCAGCGCCAGAGCGAGTGGTTCGCCGTGGCGCTTCACGCGCTCGACCTCGGATTCGATCTGCCGCACCAGCACGTCGCGCTTGGGCAGGCCGAGCGCCCTCTTCGTGGATTTCGCGCCGGCCTGTATGCGCCGCCGCGCCTTGCTGAGTTCCTCGCGCAACTGCTCGCGTTCGGCCTCGATCATCTTGAGGTAGGTGGTGGCGTCGGAGAGTTGGCGCGCCAGCGCCTCGCGCTCGCGCAGCATCTCGTCCACGCCCTTCGCCAGCATCTGGCGCAGTTCATCGAGGTGCGGCGGTGCGCCGGCCTCGGCGGCGCGCGGCGCCTCCGGTGTCCTGGCGGCCGGCGCCGATGGTTGTTCGGGCGTTCTTGGGCTTTCCATGGCGGGAGTCCTCGTGAGCCGGGAATCGGGAGTCTTGGGCGCGCGCGGTTTCGGCGCGACCTTGGCGGGCGCGGCCACCTTCGGCGCGGGGGTGGCTTCGCGCGCCGGGATGATGTGATCCGGTTGCGGCAGGTAGATCGCCAGGTGCTGCTGGATCAGGCGCGCCCGCAGCCGGATGGAAGAGGGCAGCGCGTTATTCCGGGTGTAGGCGAGCAACTGCTGATGCAAATGGGAGAGACAGGAACCGTTGACGAAACCACGCTCGCGGCAGTGATGCAGGGCATCCTCGATCAACTGCAACAGTTCGCCGCCGTCCGGATGGCGCTGGAGGTGCTCAAGGTGCCGCACCAACGCATTCATCAGCCCGGGGTCGACGGAGAGGTTTTCGCCGACAGCCAACCTTGTGTGCTCCTGGGGGTTCGGGGACTTTTGTTAACGCTTTTTGTTGCGCACTAATGTAACTGCATGCGGAAAAAATAACAATATCTTGTGATAAAAAATATGAACAGCACTACCGATTGAAATGGGTCGCCAGCCGATCCACCAGCGCCGGCTTGCCCATGATCGAACCGTACACGCGCCCGAACGATGGTACGTCCCATTCGCGGACGTTCAGAAACTTTCCGCCCGCCTCTTCTATAAGAATGCGGCTGGCGGCGAAGTCCCAGATGGGGTTGCCGTAGTCGACCGCGGCGTCCGCCATGCCCAGGATCGCGCAGGTGTGGGTGAAACAGGTGCGGTAAATGCGGTGGTTCGGGTGGGCGCGGGCCAGGGCATCGAACAGGCGTCCGTCATCGCGGTGCTTGATGAAGTTGGCGCGCGCCGGAAGCATCACACGCTCGGTTCCGTCGATGTCAGTGGGATCGAGGTCGCTGAGCTTCACGTGCCGGCCGTTATAGTGGGCGCCGAGGCCGAAGGCGGCGCTCACCCGGATATCCAGCACCGGATGATCGATGACGCCCACCACCGGCTCGCCGCGGTAATGCAGCGCGAGGATGGTGCCGAAGGCCGGCATCCGCTGCACGAAGTCCTCGGTGCCGTCGATCGGGTCCATGACCCACTGGAACGGCGCCTCGGGACGGGTCGGCGGGTATTCCTCGCCGATCACGCCGTGGCCGGGAAAATGCAGCTGGATCAGTTCACGCAGGTGTTCCTCCACCCGCAGGTCGGCGGTCGTGACGAAGCTTCGGTCGGGCTTGCGCTTCACCTCGAACCCGGCCGCCAGCAGCGACAGAATCAGCGAACGCGCCGACGCGGAAAATTCCAGCGCCTTGGTATGGAAGCGCTCGATGTCGTGCGCGGGGATTTCTTTGCGGATGTCCATGTGTTTATTTCCTCACCCATTCCTTCCCGACTTTCTCGTATTGCTTCTTCACCGCTGACCACGCGACCTTATGGGCAAGCACTTCGTGGTTCTCGCGCTCGGCGTATTCCTCCCAGGCGTTGTTGAATGCGGCGAGGTAAATTTCCTGCGCGTGGTGCGGCAGATGGCTCCGCACCGACGCCGGCAGATCGGAGATATCAGCATAAGGCATAGACGCCTTCCCGTTTATTAAATGTAGGGCAGGTTAGCGCCTGTCTTTGGCGCGTAACCCGCCGAAACTCTAAAAACTCCCTCTCCCTTGATGGGAGAGGCCGGGGTGAGGGTGTTCGTATTCATCACCTTCACTACACCAGCAAGCGCCGGCGCGTCAGGTGCACCGCAATGAAATATCCCGCCGCCCCATAACCTGCCAGCACCGCAATATGCAGCGGCACGTTCGACAGCGGCAGCCCCGCTACCAGCGGGCGGATCAGGTCCACGGCATGTGCCAGCGGCAGCAGTTGCACGATGGATTGCAGCGCCACGGGCAGCGAAGTAACCGGATAGAACACGCCCGAAAGGATGAACATCGGCGTGAGCACCAGCGTGACGTAATAGTTGAAAAAGTCGTAGCCCGGTGCGAGCGCGGTCATCACAAGCCCCATGCCCGAGAAACACAGGCCGATCAGGAACAGCACCGGCGGCACCCACAGCGCGTGCCAGGTGTGTACCGCGCCCAGCAGGGCCGCGACGATCAGGATGGCGGTGCCGCTGATGACGCACTTGGTCGCGCACCACAGCATCTCGCCCGCGAGGATGTCCTGCACCTCAAGCGGGGTGGTGAGGATCGCCTCGTAGGTCTTCTGGGGGATCATGCGCGTGTACACCGAGAACATCGCCTCGAAGCTCGCCGTGTTCATCGCCGACGAGGCGAGGATGCCGGAGGCGAGGAAGGTGAGGTAGGGCATGTGCATCATCTCGCCGATGAACAGCCCGAGCCCGTAGCCGAGGCCGAGCAGGTACAGGAACGGCTCGCCGAAGTTGATGAAAATGCTCGGTCCAGCGAGCTTGCGCCATACCAGCGTGTTGCGCCGCCACACGGCGAGCGCGGCAGCCTGAAAGCGTGGAAGAAAAAGAATAGTCATCTCTAAAATGATATCCTTGCTATGTCCCCTCTCCCCTTGCGGGAGAGGGATAGGGCTGACGTTTCCCCGCCTTTCCCCAATGAAATACCTTCCCACTCAACGTATTGAAGGCAAGGAGTACAGAAAGAGCGCGTGCTGTTGCGGTATGTTCTCGGCTTTGGGACCAACCATCGCGGAGGACCGACAACATGCACGCGCACGTTATTGTACAACGCTTCATCGAAACGCAACTCCTCGCCATCCATGCGGCCCGGCGCCGGGTGCTCGGGGCGGCGGTGGCCGCGCTCATGCAAGGACACTTGCTCAGTCTCTCGCGCCTGGCGCGGGGGCTCGGCGGGGCGACGGGGTTGAAGGCGGCGTTGAAGCGCATCGACCGGCTGATCGGCCACACCCGCATCGAAGCCGAAGCGCGCTGGGTGGCGGCCGCCATCGCGGCGCGACTGAAGGCGCAGGGCGACCCGCTCGTCATCGCCATCGACTGGTCGGCCGTGGGTCCCGGCGGAGCGTTTGTGGAGCTGCGCGCGAGCGCCACCGTACCCGGGAAGGGACGGGGGATCACGATCTATCAGCAGGTCTATCCGCTCTCGAAGCTCGGCAACCCCCAGGCCGAGCGTGCGTTGCTCAATGCCTTGCACGGTTGGATCGGGCAAGATGTCGAGGTAATCGTGATCACGGACGCGGGCTTTCGGCGGGCGTGGTTTGCGCAGGTCGAGCGCCTCGGGTGGGGATGGATCGGGCGTGTGCGCCGGGGTGTGCACCTCGGGCGCACGCGCGCGCGAGGTCTGTGGTGTTTCACGAGTGCGGCGAACTGGTTCACGCGGGCCACCGGCAAGGCGCGCCGCCAAGTAGACTGCCGTTTGACCAAGAAGGCCGCGTGGCCGTGCGACGTGGTATTGGTGCGCCGCCGCCCTCTCAAGCGCAAGCCCTATCGCTGCCCGGGACACGGTTCGACCGCGAAGGCCACGCGCGAGGCCAAGGCCAGCGCCCGCGAACCGTGGCTCTTGGTGCACGGGGCGCGGCTGCGCCGGTATGCCCCCGAACAGATCGTCGCGCTCTACGCGAACCGCATGCAGATCGAGGAGAACTTCCGCGACAACAAGTCCATGGGGTACGGTATGGGGCAGGACATCGGCCGCTCGCGCTCGGCGTTGCGGTGGCAGGCGCTGCTCTTGATCGCGACACTCGCGGCATTCTTGCTGTGGCACATCGGTCAATTGGCCGAAGCCGAGGGTTTGCACCGCCGCTTCAAGGCCACGACGCGCGCGGCGCGCGAACTGTCGCTTATTACGCTCGCGCGATTGTTGTGCGCCTTGCCGCGCTTGCCTTTGACTGATTTCGCTATCCATGTTCTCTATCGGCGTCTCGGTGTGCGACAATGAAAAGTAGGGGAAACGTC